>Ga0082212_10002014_pt1 | contig 29888 bp, 18 predicted proteins | sample TergutNt197P3_FD_71548 | JGI IMG/M metagenome (GOLD analysis project Ga0082212, IMG submission 71548) | Neocapritermes taracua P3 segment gut microbial communities from Petit-Saut dam, French Guiana - Nt197 P3 | ecosystem: Host-associated > Arthropoda: Insects > Digestive system > Gut ...
CAGCGCTACTATTGTTATTATTGTAATCTTTCTCACACCCGTTGCTCCTATAAAAGGATTTGCCGCCCTTCTGAGCGGTACTTACCCGCTTTTTGTCAAAGCCTATTTGACGTTGCCTGTGCAGTCCGCCCTCCGGCGGGATACTTTCTGCCGCGCGGCAGAAAGTATCCAAATTGCATGCCGGGGGACGTGGAGGTTGTGGGAGGTATTCCCGGGAGTTGATCTAGTCGAAAATCGAGCTGTGGACCCAAAGGGCCGGGTAGATCAGAGCCGTTGCCGACCCCCTGTTGAGCTGGAAGACCCTTCCTATACCGTGTTGCAGTTCCGTCGCCGTACTCGCGTTGGTGCCGGGGGAACGCAGCCACAAGCTGATTGCCGGGGAATATGGGTTAAGCCTTTCAAAGTTGCTTGCAGCCAACGGACTGCTTGGCGCGTTACCGCCACCGGGGGTGACATTATACTCTTTTGAGATGAAGTTTGCCGCTTCGGCAAAGCTCAGTATGAATGCAACGTCGTTTCCGGAGCCTGTCTGGTAAATTGTCGGTTTGCTGAACCCGTTGGTCAAGCCGCCTTCGTCGCTGCTGCCGGTACCAAGGACGACCGATGCGTTATTTGATACCGTAAAGTTGCGCAGCCTTGCTTCGGCGCTCAAGGATTCTACTGCCGCTGGGCGGCCATTGAACCAATCGTTGATTCTGGTTTGGGGATTTGAACCCTGATAATCAATGCTTGACCCAAAGGTATCGCCTTGCCACGATGCTTCACCAAAATGGTTTTCGGCTATATTGATAAAGTCGGTGCGGATTATCAGCGAGTAGTCGCCGTTTCGCGCGATTTCGATCCAGTTTACGGTGTCTCCGGTATCATCAGGCGTGAGGGTCCTGCCATCGTCGGTCCCTGTTGGTACCTCTGTGATGGGTTTCGGCGGCTTCGTCGTGGACATTGTCCCGTTCTCGTCTTTATAGAACTTTACATCGTCTAACTCAGCGCCATTTGCGGTGCTGTCCAAGGTCCCGTTACCGCCGGTCGCCGGATCGCCCCAGTAGTAGATATTGCCGTCCTCGTCGGGGCCAAGCGGGCCAACATAGTACTTGCCGTCGTTTGTTGTGTTGTCAAAAATCTCTGTTACGGGGTCTGTAGTCGGGTCGCCGTCCGGGCCGCCGCCTGTCAACGGGCCAAGCGGGCCTTTCGGGTTGCTGCCGCTATACTCCCTCCAGACATTCTGGCCCATGTGGACCCAGTATTCGTCGTCGCCATCACCGTTTTCAAATATGCCCACAGGTTTATTGTCGCCGCCGTTGGGGCCGCCATCCGGCTTTCCGTCGGGGCCGCCCCAGAACTTATTGTCCTCTTCGAGCGAACCGTCGCCGTTATTGATTGGAGTCCAGATGTTTTCCGGCTCTTCAATGTAGAAGTTGCCGTTGCCGTCCGGGATCGCGGGGACGTCGTTACCGTCGCCGGGGTTGTCGCCCGGGTTATAGACGTACTCCGGGGGCTCCAGTGAGTTCCCGTCCTCGTCAAGAACCTCAAAGACGTGCGGGGGCCTTGCCAGCGGCTTATACTTGTTACCGTCCGGGCCGGTGATCACTGTACCGCCGCCGTTCCCGCCGCCGCCGTGGTTGCCGACTACGACGAGGATGTGGGCGACCTGGTCCCTGCCCCACTTGTCGACGAACTTGCCGAGAATGATGGCTGCGCCGTCGTCAACGGGGGTAATCAAGCCTGAGTTCGGGTTTACAGTCGCCACGGTGCTGTTTGTGGTGCTCCAGGAAACGTTGGGGTTGCTGACGTTAAATGTCACAGGGGCTGCCATTGCAGGTTTATCGCTGCTTTCGAAAATGGCCTCGCCGTTATTGTGGAGCGTGTATGCGCTAACGTTGCGGGAATCCGTGATTTGATACCTTGTCGTTTGGATTATGCCTACATTTGTGCCGTTCGAAATCGTTACGATACCGGCCTTAACGCCTGTGATGCGAAGGTTCCCCGCAGAAGTACCGGCGGTGAATCCGACTGTGGCGAGACTCGTATCGCCGCTTACCGCATCGCTGAGATTGAAAATCGTCTCACTTTTTGTCGCCGCCACCTCGATGGTGTTGGAGGCTCCGATCCCGCCGGGGGCCGTCAGGGTTACCGGGACGTCGTCGGCTGCCGCGAAAGTGCTGTGGACGCCGTATCCTATCGCGGTGAAGGCGACTATAACCGCTAATACTAACGCTATTGTCTTATACATTGCGCTGCGTTGTGTCCTTGTTGACGTGTTCATTGTAATATCTCCTTTATAAAATATTATTCTGTATCTTATTTTCAAAGCCGGTTCCGAAGAGTGCTTATTAAAGCCGGCTCCGCATTGTTTATTGCGCGTCCGGGGCCTTATTGCCGGGCTTGTTACATATCGACCTTTATCAAGCAACCCGGGTAAGTCATGTTGATAGTGACAGTCGCGCTTTGAGTACCGCGTGTGAGTCTAACCTGTACGGGGATGAGCATTTCGCCATGCCCAAGCTGGTCGATCCATTGCTGGTTTGTTGGTAAGTAGTTATAGATAATCGATGGTTTGCCATGGTGGTCGTTGCCTATCGATATGTACGGGGCGTACGGGCCGGTGGCCGATACAGTGACGCCGGTGTAGTTGCCGTCCGTGATGACGTCTTCAAGATGTATGGCGCCGTTATGATATATGAAGTTGTTTTCCGTGCTTGCCTCGTCGGTGAAATCATGTTTGCAATAGTAGCCGTCGCCATTCATCGGGTCGGGGGCGGTTATAGGCGTGAACGGGCCCGGGTTGACCGGGAGTTCGGTCCCGGGATTCGGCGGCATAGTTCCGTCGGTGACCGTTACTGTGATTGTGGCGGTAATCGTTTCCTCGCCTTCGCCTATTGTCACAGTAATAGTCGACGTCCCTACCGCCATGCCGATGAAACATCCGTCCCCATCCGCTTCATCGTCGAAATCGACTGCGGCGCCGTTGCTTGTTGACCAGACGATTTCTTTACCGCTGTCATACCCTGAAGGTGTTACGCCGTATGTGAGCTGAAGCTTCTCTCCGACCGCGATTGTTTTATTCCCGCCGTTTATGGATACTGCGGGGCTTCCATTGCCGTTGCCGCCCTCGTTGCCGTCTCCGCCGTCGGGGCCGATTATGATCCAAATGGTATCTTTGCCATTGTCTGAGGTTTCTTCAGGTTGCTTGGGGCTTCCGTCTACTGAGTTTTCGCCGAAAAGCCACATCTGCTTCGCGTCCGCCCTGTCCACCACTTCGGCGATAACGTTGATGGCGTAGTAGTAAGAGGTGTTGTTCAGGCTGTTTGAGGTGGAGACTCCATGCAGCAGGAGTCCTGTCGCTTCGCCCGCCGGAAGCGGCTGCGACCAGTAAGCGTAACCGTCTGTTGAGTATATCCAGCCTATGAAGGCCTTTTGTGCGTCTTCGTTCATCGCAAGGAACTCCGACGCCGTAACGATTGCCGCATTAGGGGTCTGTTTTGCCCCGGGGGTGTTCCCGTCGTAGATGTTGGTGTCCTGGACTACGGAACCTCCGGTTGTCGATGCCGGCATGTACCATTTCGATCCGCCCATTGTCCATGTGAAGTAATTGTGGAACAAACGGCCCTGGTGGTTTGTGTTACCGCAGTCGACCGGGTCGCCGTCCTCATGGGTGTGCGTTACCCATTGTGAATCGTTTTGCGGACGCCATGTATGGCTTCCAATATTCATTGTCTCGTCAAGTTTTACGCGGACGTAGAGGGTTACGTTGCCGGTGTTCTCCACATACACGTCTTTCTGACCTGTGCCCGGATTGAAGTCGTCGTGCAAGTGTGAGTTCTTATGCCTGCCCCAGAACTCGTTTTTCTGTGCCACGATCTGGCCCCATGCGAACGTGCTTGTCCCAACAACTGCAAGGGCGCATATGAGGGCTACAATAACTCTTATTTTGTTTTTCATGATTATTTCTCCTTCTTATTTTTTGATTTTCTGAAAAATAGTACATACCTTAATGCTATTGCGGTGACCGTCAGGATTATGAGCCATAAACCGGGATCTGTCTCGTCGCCCGTTTTCGGGATGCCGGACGGTGGGTTTGAATCGTCGGGGTTGTCAACTCCGCTCCCCGGTATATCCTGGTCCCCGATATCTGTGCCGTTACCGTTGCCGTTAGATCCGGGTGGAGGTTGCGGTGGTGGCGTCGTTGGTGGGGGGGGTGTTGGCGGAGGGGGCGTTGTTACTGGCGGCGGCGTTTCCGGCGGCGGTTCGTCTTTGGTGTTTGTAATCACAAAGCCATTGCCGGCGCTGCCTGAAATACTAGCTTTGTACCCGTCCGGCACATGGACCTCTTCCACAGTCCATATGCAGTTTTCCGGTAGTCCCGTCCATGTATGGCGCCATTCGTTGCCGTCATCGAGCCTTACGGGACTTCCGTATCCGCTTGTACTGCCGTTTCTTGTCCGGTACAGTTGTACTTCAACGTAATCAGGATGCCCACCCGGTGATACCCACGCCTTGGTAACTTCAACGTCAATAGTCCTACCCGGGGGTTGCGTGGGAGGAGTCGGCCTGACATACTCGTGTTCAAACTCATTGGTTTCTTCCTCCATGGTCCCTAAACCATATGTGATGTTCATCATTAACGCTGCCGCAGATACAACCAGTACTATGATGCGGAGAAGCCGCAGTGACCTTTTCCTGACTTTTACCATAACCGCCGCCCCCTCCTCTTTGGCACGACCAGCTCTTCTGCCGCAGGCCCCGCCCTTACGGGATGGTTTTTCGGCTTTGCGAGTATTCCGCGAAGGCAGAAGGATATGATTACGCAGAGGCTGAAAACTATAAAAACTATGTAGACATTTGACGCCAGGTAAGCCATGAAGGCTCCAACTTGCGGTAGGACGAGTACTACTTTGCCTACTATCGCCGAACCGTGTACGATTTCGCTGTCCGGGTTTGCATTGTTTACCCCCTGCGTTTGAAACCCTCTGTCGCCACTTGCTGCGTAATTCTCATAAATATCGACGATTTTATGGGTGACAGACGTACTTGCGTCACGCATATATGTTATTGTGTCGCCAACCTTAAGTTCCTGCGCGTCGGTGGCCTTTACCAGGATGAACGATCCCTTTGGTATCTCGTTTTGCATACTGTGCGACACTACAGTGAAATATGAGAATCCGAAAATCGATTTTGGCATCCCTGTGTCCGTACCGCTTGTCAGGACAGTAAGCATGACTAAAACAACCGCCAGGTAGAAAATCGCGTTTGATATGTATTTGAAAGCCCTACCGCTCTTGTTTGGTTTTCCGCTTTTACCGCTTCTTGTTGTTTCTTCCGATACACTGCTGTCTTGCTGGTATTCGATACCGTCGCGTGCCCGCGTATTTTCGCTTGATTCGGCGCCCTTTGCAGAGGTTCGGCGCGACCAGGGCGCGTTTACCTCGATTACCTTCGGGACTATCGACATGTGCCGCGGCTCCCTGTCCGGATTGCCACCCTCAGACATAAAGTCCCTATTCAGTTCACACAATGTTTTTAGTTCCATCATACGTCCCTCCTCGTCGCAAACATCGAATCCCAAGCCTAGCAGACAAGACCCGGGGCGGCCTGCTGGTGTACATACTGCGCATCCGTCATGTTTGCTATGAACCCGCCGGTTACGCTATTGGCTATGCAATCCAACCCCAGTATGTTTTGCATGTTTTCAATTGCGCTTTCCAGCGCCTCCCGGGCGGCTTCGCGCTCCTTGTTTGCCTGCGCTGTTATCTGCGAAGCTTCAATACATGCGTAATCGACTATCTTTCTGGCGTTTTCATTTGCTTTCAAAGCTTCAAGATTTGCGTGCTCGATGATGACCTTTGCGGTTTTATTTGCGTTTTCGGTCTTGATCGCGGCTTCATCCAGCGCCTTTTGCGCCTCGATGTTCAACGCCGCTTTTTCGGTGTATGCGTCTCCTGTGATTCTTTTCGCTTCATCCTGCGCCTTTTTGATAATCATTTCCGACTCTGTGTTTGCATCTGAAATGATTTTGCTTGCCATCGTTTCCGCGTCGACGAGCGTTTTGGTGATTATTTCCGCTGCCGGGCGTTGCGCTTCTTTTGCCTCCAACTCGTTGAAATCTTCCAGAAGGCTGTTGTACTTGCCACACACTGCTTTGTACTCGTCGTAAGCTGTCTGATAAGCTTTGGTCAGGCTATCCACATAACGGTCCACCTGGCCTTTGTCATACCCGTTGAACTGCTTACCAAAAGATACCTCTTTGTTCTCAATCATCGTTGCCATTGTAATAACCTCCCTAACTATTGTTGTTCATCATGATGCGTCCAGCGGATCCTCCAGGCAATCACTGAAGGTTTTGCTGCGAGTTCGTTACTCGTCTCTACATTTCAAACTCTAAATGATGAAGCAACTTTCAAGTCAATATGTTTTTGAAAAGAAAACAAAAAAAATCCGCCATTTAGGCGAAAGTGTTGGTATATATAGGTTTCCGGGTAAAAATATTTTTGATTCAGCGCTATTTCCGCTTGATTTGGACAGTAAGACCCTTATCTTTTGCTATGAAATTCTGACAGTGACTTTCAGCTTTTTTATGTAGAATACCACACCGGGACAAAAAGTCTCCCACCTGTGTTTCTCATTAAGGTGGGAGACTACCGGGTTAATATTTGCTTATTGATCGTCACTCTGATTTTCGTTCTTCTTCTTCGTTTTGAACAATCCTGCTATCGCGGCCCCGATTCCGCCCATCGCTCCGAACAGCCCTGCGAAAAGCGCCCCCGATGCACTTTCGACACCGGTTTGCGGCATTTCGCCCTGCGGAACAATGAGGTCTTCCAAATCTATATCATCGTCGTCCTCTTCGACCTCTTCAAGCTCGAACTCGTCGACCGGCAGGAACATAGCGAGCGGCGGTGCGTTCTCAATGAACTCTTCGATGACCTCTATGGCGAGTATCTGCTCCTCCGACTCAGGCGTGGGCGGAGGGGGAGGGGGGTTGCCTTCGGGCGGGGTATGGCCGTCTTCCCATGAAACGTCGACTTTTGCAAAGTCGGAATCACTGTCCGGGTCGCCATAAATATCGTTTACCCAGACTGTCACAGTGTTCGTGAATGTCCCCCTGGTGGTCAGCGCGTCGCTGATGTAGTAGAAGACTATCTCCATGTTGCTCTCGAGCCCGTAGTCACTCAGCGCGTCGATGAGCGCTGCCAGCCCTACATACACCTCGAGGTACCCATCCCAGTTTGAGTCGTAATAGAATGTCGCCCCGCTCAGGTTTGTGGTCCCGAAGACGTCAGTGATATTGTCGATGTACAGCGTACTGTCCCCATCATTCCTCACAACCATCTTGAAAGCTGCCCAGTTTCCTGATGTGACTAAGCTGACGCCGTCATCATCCCAGGTCACATTGTGGCCCATGAGGTCCATGCCTTCGCTGTATTCTGTGACATACTTCTTGACCGCCAGCCTGGAATCGAGCTTTCTCACAATGACCGTGTGGTCATCGTCGCTTTCCACGCTGCTTCCGGTTGTCAGGGTGCGGTCAGCGGTGACGCCCGCCGGGTTATACACGGCGCCCAGTTCATACATGACCGCAGAGTATCTGATTATCACTCTTGCGCCGACTTCAAGGATAAAGCCGTTAGTCAAGGTGATTGTGTTTTCAACCGGGTCTAAATCGTAGTCCAGCGGCCCGGCCGACCTGTCGTCGGGGTCGAATACCCGAATAATCCCGGTGGCGTCGCCGAACATCGGGTCCGTGACGGTGACGTTTGCTAAAGGCTCCGAGCCGTTGTTTATGACTTCTAAACGGTAGTTTACAGTCTCGAACAGGATGGCTTCTTCTGTACCGGCCGTCTTCGAAAGGCTGACGCCCGGTGCGTAGTAATTGTTCGTGAACGACACGGCGCCGGTCGAACCTTCCACAGGGACTCCAAACAGGTACTCGATAGTCTTGGTGCTTATGCCGTCGCTGCTATACTGCCAGTTCTCCTTCCCATCGTTTACCTCCGTTATCCTGAGGGTCCCGGAGAAGTTCAAAGGTAAATCGATTGTGAAGAAATGGCCTGCGCCGGCATTGACTTCGATTGTATCCGTACCGCTTGCGCTTACGGGCTCTGAGTTATCCAAACCATCATTTCGGGCGCCCGTATACGACCATTCGAATGTGAATGTCTCCTGCACGCTATCCGTGTTGACGAACTTTTCTACAGTCGCCGCCGGCCGTATGGGGTCTAAAAGTATATTTTTGAAAACAGGCGCTTCGGTTGTCACAAGACCGTTCACAATCGATATTGTGAACTGGCCCGGGTCGTAGGCCATCCCGGGGGTCCTGTCTGCTTCGTCCTCCGGAATTACCTCAACCAGCGTCAAATCCACAGTAGAACCGATGTACTGCGGGAGGTCAAAACTGCCGGAGGCCACCCTGCCGTTGATATCAATCGTAATCGTATCGACCAGTACCCCATTGTCATACAAACCGAAGGTGAAACTACCTGTGAAGCTTGAGTCCACTGCTCCGCTTCTCATGTCTATGACTTGCTTAAAGAAGCTGAATCCCGGTATCGTAATGCCACCGAAGACGTTTATCATCTCAGCATTTACTGCGTTATTGGGATATGACACATTCCCGTACGGATCGACGCTGATCCCGGAGGCAATGCCTCCCGGTACCCACCCGTAGTTGTTGCTGCTTTCCGTGATTGTGACTGACAGGAACCCGCCGGAGCCGGGTGCGGGCAAACATTCTGAAGGAATGTCGAAGTGCAAGTCGTACGGGGTCGTACCGTCAAGAAAACCAATCATATCTTTATAGGGAATATCTATCGATACTGTATCCGAGTATACCGTCGTTTCCCCATTCTTCGCCTCGAGGGTAAATGCGAACTCATATGCGTAGCATTCGTTTATGTGCGTATGCCCGGGGTCTTCGGGGGTGATGAGCTGGAGTTCCCCGTACACAGCCTCAGTAGCGGGGCGTTCGATCTCCCCGCAGATCTGTTCGCCCTCTTCATCCAGACACGTTTCGTCGTGTTGATGCCCGGGGTCTTCGGGGGTGATGAGTTGGGGCTCCCCGTACACAGCCTCAACCGCAGGGCGCTCAGTTTCCCCGCAGACAAGCGCCGCGCCGTCAAACTCCGGGAGCAGCTCGACGCCGTCCCCGCTAAAGTACTTGGAAAGATCTATATGGGCAGGATGCTGCTCCTGGCTGAAGGTGTTGATTATACCGCCTGAGAAGGAGGCCGAAGGGGCAAATCCAAGCAAACTGTCAAGGGCGCCGTATTCGACGTAAGTTCCGTCCCCCATCACCGGGCTGCCCCAGCCTTGGGCGTCACCTTCGTTAATATATAGAGTCCTGCCTCGAAGGTCGGACGCCCCCATATCTGCGGGGAGGCTCCAGGTGAAGTACCTGATAACGGCGTTTTCAACGCCTATCTCGTTGGCCTCTTCCCCGGATATCGTCAGGTTCGTCGTCACCTTGGTTGGCGTGCCGTCGCTTTCGAGGATGTATAGCGCAAATGTGAACCCGCTGACGCCCGGGAAACTGGCGTCGCTTAGTTTATCGATGAACTTCATTACCGGGATTTCCGGCAGGGCGATTTTCTTGTAATAAAGGTCGATAACCACATCTTTGCCGTCGATTACCCCCGCGAGGTCCGCCGCATCGTTTGCGTCAAAAATGTCTTTCTCAGTATCATTATTGACGCCGTCGCTGAAAAAGTAATCTTTCCCGTTATATGTGTATTTGTCTTTCATCCACGGGCCGCCGTCCCTGAAGTTTGGCCCGTATGGAGTTCCGTTTTCGAAATCATCTTCCGATATGGTTTCGACTGTTGTGATCACAGTCGCGTTGCCTTCTTCGTCAATCACTATGTAGTTTACTGTCACGGTATATGTGATGGGCAGATTCTTGAAGCGCAGCGCGCCCGTTCCGTCATCAAACATCGCCCCGTTGTTGGTGTATGAGAGGTCCCCGTAACCGACCGTTATGTTATATGGCGTGGTGTGTTCCCTGAAACCGTTCGGGGTCGTTGTCTCTGTCAGCGTGTAGCCGTGCCCGCTCGGAATGTTGGGGAATGTGACAATGCCTTCCGGGCTGGTGGATACAGTCCTGCCGTACCCGCCGCCGTCACGGGACAGGGTGAACGCGGCGCCTGTAAGGGGATTGCCATTATTATCTACCTTTATAAATATAAGGTCGCTTGCAAAGCCTAAAATTTCCGGGATTGTAAAATCGACCTCGATGAAGTCTGATTCGTCATATTGATCGGCCCTCCCTTTATCCACGACATATGTGAGCGACGTTTTCTCATTTGTAGGTATCACGGCCCCCGCCGTATATCCTGTCAGGTTGTCGAGGGCCACTTTATATTTGAGCTCATAGGTATAGATAGTCGTGTTGGGGTCCCCGGCCCGCGCCGAAGAGCTTACAGGGATAGAATCCTTGATCCTCCAATTTAGTGAATTACCCTCGAAGCTTGCCGTGTTAACGCTGTCATTAATCACATTTGATGGATCGAAAGTTATATACTCCGCCATCGGGTCGGTGACTATCCAGGCGTGCGACATCCGGGTTATCGTCTCGGAGATTTTCTCGAAAGCAAACTTCAGTTGGCTGATCGTAGACGCGGTATACGCCATGTTGACGCTTGTCGCGACCTGGTTTTTCAACCACTCGTCGCCAGTGTACTTTGTTGTTGCGCCATCGCCGTTTGTATACTTGTCGCTGCCTATCCCCAGACCAATCGTATAGAGCCTTGCGCTAAGATTGTCGTTGAACCCGCCGTTCTTGATTTGGTCGGCTACCGTAGTCGCTGCGTTTCTGGCGCGCGAGACATTTGCCTCGCTGTCTGAAAGACTTGAAGGATAGTTGCTTGTTATTGCGTTCAGATTAGTCTGGCTGTAGTTGTTCGCCGCATTCGCGCCTGTGGGGGTATTTTGCAGCACGCCATTCGGGTTACCGTCCGTGAGCAGGATTACGAAACGGTTGTCGATAGCCGGGTTTTCCGGGCTTCGCGCCGCCGTCCCTGTGCTGCCATCTACGTTCGGTGCGTTCGCGGGCAGGTAAAGGTTCCTCCCAAGCATGAGGCCGCCTTGTGTGAACGTGCCACCGTTTTCAACCAGTCCATTGATTTTGCTCACTGCGGCTGTATATCCTGCCTCTGTCGTGACGTTCGTCCAGCCCATGTCTACCCTGGCGCCGGCATTGAACGTAACTATCGAGAGCATGCGCGTGGAGTCGCCCGAGTCTTTTACAAAGCTGTTGAGGAACTCGATTGCCGCCTCTTTTGCGACCTTCATACGCGTATCTTGCGTTGTGTAGGCAACTGCAGAGTTTGTCGAATATTTACACGCTGCCGTATGCGTTAATCCCACGGGGCTGTCTGTTCCGCCCCCCCTGCTGCTTTTCCCCGCGCCGCAGTCCGCGCAGTAGCTCATTGATCCGGATATATCGATAACTAAAACGACCGCAGCGTCGGGCGAAACTTCAAGTTCGCTGACGTTGACAGTCGTTTGGACCTGCAGGGTAATCTCAAACTCGTTCTCGTTCTCCAGTTGTTCGATTGTCTTGCTTGCGGACACGACAAAATTGCCCTCGCCCGCAATGCCGCCTGACGCGTCGTAGTATAAGACGTCACCGGGTTCAACGACCTGATTCTTAGCGTTTTGATCGTCAGGCGCCGCCGCTGCCAATGCGGCTGCGGGCACCATTGACAGTACTATTATCAGCACCATCAGTAACGCCAAGCCTCTTTTGATTCCCCTTTTTCTGTAATAGGTCTTAACCTTCATCTATTTAGCCCCCATCTGATTATTTAGTAGAGTACCCGCGAGCCTATACTTAACAAGTGTAGCGCGGCTCTGTCACAGTTTTGTGATATTTGCGAATAATATCATAACGACAAAGAATAATCTACATAATACTGCTAAATTATTACAAAAACTCACAGTTTAACAATTAATTTACCATTATATGCACTTCAGCGTCAAAAAACTGCTGCTCACGGGGAAATTGTGAAAAAACGTTAATATTTGCTATGATGTACACACAACTCAAGGAAAGCGCAACGCCTCTGCCTTATCTGCGAGAAATATGAGAAAGGAAGGAGAGAAAATCATGAGCTTAGGTGAAAATCTTAGGACCCTTAGGGCGAAGTCAAGAATCACATTACTGGAGCAAAGTGAAATAGCCGGTGTATCAATGAACTCTGTTTACAGATGGGAGCACAACCTCTCTGTCCCAAGAAGCGTAAACCTGAAAAAGATTGCGGACTACTACGGCGTAACGCTTAGTTGGCTGATGTCCGACAACTCGCCGGCGTCATTGGTGAGCGAAGAAGAGCAGAGCTTACTGGATATGTATAGGGAGCTGCCGGTCAGGAATAGATTTAAAGTGCTTGGCTATGTGGAAAGAATGTGCGCTGAGGGGTATGAAAGACTCCAGCAAGCTGTATAAATGGGCAAGTTCAGTGTATATGATTACGTGACGATAGTCGCGAAAAATGAATGGCATGGTTATGTAGGGATAATTACAGAGATTCGGAATGGTTATATACATATCAGATGTATACAGAGGGCTGCAGAGCTTTACCTTGTGGGGCAAGACAATATAAATGATATTGAGTTGTATGCTTGAAAATACCGCACCTTCTACCACGACATTCCAGCCAGGCGCTTATGGTCCTACCGCCCGGGGATACCGGTTTCATACCGGTACCGACGTAGCGTGACAACCATAAGCGCCTGACGCATAAGCGCACCGGGGGCCGGGCCGAAAAAGGTCCGGCCCCCGGTGCGCTTGGTTAACAAATGAGTAACTACAGTGCTCACCGGGGCACGCGCGAGTATATGACAAGGGCAACCTCCCCGCGAAGATCCATGGCGGAAATCGTAATGTCCGACCGTCCGCCCAACTCCTCGATGAGGTCTTGCACATCATCACGCTGGATGTAGTAATGCAGCGTCAGATCGTCAACGAACAATCCGATGTGATTTGCCAGCGAGACGGGTAAGTCGCCCGATATCTCGATCACAACATAATAATGCTCATCTTGGAAGCCCGTGTCTACCCGATCGCCCCCTGTGCCGGGCGATACGTCGAAGGCTTCGTCATCCCCGGGTTCCTCCGCATCGATAACAGGCGCCTCATCCGGGCTTGAGACCATGCCTGAAGTATCATTGCTGTCCTCCACCGTGCCTTCCCCCCCGGGCCCCGGCAAACCGCTGTCCACCCCCGCCCCGCCGGCTGGCGGGGCAACCCCGGCTTCAACCTCATTCTCCAGTACCGCGCCGGTGTTGCCCGAGCTTGACGGCGCGGGCATCATGGGTGCAGTCTCGGCAATACTCGCACCGTCTGCGTCACCTGACAGCGCAAAATCGGGCGACTCATTAATCGCGTCGTCCGCGGAACGTTGTAGATTGATTGCGAATGGCAGTACGAGCAGTATCACCGCAATACAAGCGGCAACAGGTACGAAACGCGTCAGCACCAGGCGGGTTACTCTACGCCTTCTGGAAAAATCTTCCATACGGACGACGCCCCCGTTGCGGACTTTATGCATCACACCGTCGCGCAGGGCAGCGGGCGTTTCAATCAGCGACGCCTGCGTAGCAACGGATATCCCCCTATACAGCTTATGGATGGCGGAGCAATCCCCGCACGTTCCCAAGTGCTTCTCCACGCGCATAACACCGGGTCTGTCAAGCTCGCCATCGACATAAGCGCTGATAAGCGCATGGTATTTTGCACATTTACTCACGTTGCCCCACCTCCTCCGGTATAACTGTATGACGAAAATCTGCAGGAAATGTTCCTTTCCGTGCAAGAATACTTGCAAGGCTCATCCGCGCCCGGGCGAGCCTTGATTTCACAGTGCCTTCGCTAAGCTCCAGGGTCTCCGCCATATCATTGTAGCTCATACCCGTTATTTCGCGCATGAGGATTATCTCCCGATAGCGCGGGTTTAGTTCGTCTATGCTCTCGGATATGGTCTCGCGAAGTTCGTTTTGCAGTATGGAATCCTCCGGGAGGTTCCGGACATCGACAATCTCGAACTCGACCAACTCATCGTCGTCATCCTGGTATGAAAGCGAGACTGCGCCGGTTCGGGGCCTGGTGCGCAGGAAATCTATGCACAGGTTATATGTCAGCCTGTACAGCCACACCGAGAACCTGCTGTCCCCGCGGAAACTTCCAAGCCGGCGGTACGCTTTAAAGAACGCTTCTTGTGATATGTCGAGCGCGTCCTCTTCGTTGCCGGTCATCTTCAGCGCAAGGTTGAACATGTTTTTCTGGTTCGCCAGAAGCAAATCTTCAAAAGCGTCCTTGTCGCCGTCCAAGACATTTTTTATTATTTTTTGCTCATCTTCAACTGTCATGCTATAAACTTTCAACTTAGCTCCCTGCAAATCCCGTCTGTTATCTTCCTCAGGTCGTCGAGTCTCTCAGCCTTGGATATCCGGGCTTTGAAGTAGCCCGAATGGGCGACGCCGCGCAGATACCAGGCGTAATGCTTACGCGCCTCCAAGCAGGCCACGCGTTCGCCTTTATATGAAGCTGCAAGCTCAAACTGCCTCATCGCGGTTTTCACCCGTTCACAAACAGGCGGGAGGGCGGGCGCATCCCTTCCGTCCAGCAAGGCTTCCGCCTGCAGGAAGAGCCAGGGGTCGCCCAATGCCCCCCGCCCGATCATAACTACGTCCGCGCCGGTGTAACGGAGCGCGCGCAAAGCGTCGTTTGCCGTAAAGACATCCCCGTTTGCGATGACCGGGATTGCAATCGCATTTTTGATTTCCCTTATGATATCCCAGTCGGCTTTACCGGAGTACATCTGGGCGCGTGTCCGGCCATGTACGGCTATGGCCGAAATGCCTGCGGACTCCGCCATCTTCGCGAACTGCACTGCGTTGACGCTGCCCTTGTCCCATCCCTTACGTATCTTTATCGTCACCGGGCGCCGCACATTTCTCCTGACAGCCTCGATAATCTGCATTGCCCTGTCCGGATCGCGCATCAGCGCGCAACCGTCGCCGCTCTTGACCACCTTCCCGACCGGGCACCCCATGTTGATATCCACGAAATCCGCGCCTGAGTACTCAAGCGCCAGCGCGGCCGCCTCGGCCATGCACCCGGCGTCGCTCCCGAATATCTGAACGCCGGCAGGATGCTCGTCCGCGCCCAACTCAAGAAGGCCGCGCGTTTTGCCATCCTGGTAAACGAGGGCTTTGGAGCTGATCATCTCCGTATACGTGAGGCAATCCGCAAGCTCCCTGCAGATAGTCCTGAAAGCAAGGTCGGTCACGCCGGCCATCGGCGCAAGCGCGAGCTTGGGTAGTTTCCGATCAAATCCCAGCACTGTCCTTGTGTCGCCTCTTTCCGCCCGTTGCACGCGTTTTTCGGCTATAAACCGACGGATTACCGCCCTTAAATCCACTAAACGGGCAAAACCAACTCGCCTGAACACAGATTGTGTATATCAAGCTTCTGCTTACTAACCGAGAATAGCACAAAGCAAGTGGTTTTGTCAAAGCGATACCATGGATAAGACGGGGGACGGTTCTCTGTCTTACGGTAAGTCGAGCGCGAAGCTTAACACCTCGTTCCAATCCTGCATGGCGACTAGTTCGCCGTTTGCGTTGTCGTAAGACAGAGAACCGTCCCCCGTCTTAACGGCAAGTAAGACAGAGAACCGTCCCCTGTCTTACCCTGTCTTACCCTGTCTTACCCGCGAACTGTTAGCACCGGTGGGGTGCGTCCGTACTTACTCTTTGCGGCTGCTTGAATTGCCCCTGCCCTTTCGTTCCAGCAGGCTGCCCACTCTGTCAACGAGCTTTTCAAGGCTGGCAACAAAGGATTCGTTGTTTAACGCTATATGATTAAAATCCCCGGCCTTTGCGGACTTCTCAAGTTCTTCGGCCTTCTTCGCCAGTTCGCTGGCGACTATCGTTCTGCAAGCCCCCTTGATGCCGTGGACGGCTACGTGGTATTCAGTCAAATCATCTTCCGAAGGGCTCCTTACCTTCTCTATAAGCAACGGGATGTTTTCAATAAATGATTGCAGGATCTCCCGGAATAACTCTTCGTCGCCGCCTAAATGCTTAATGCCCTCCTGAAGGTCAAACTCATCCAACCGCCTGTCTACCCCGCTCCGCCTGTCAACCGAGCGCCTTTCCGCCCCGTGCTGCTTATCAGCCGGCAATCCGCGGCGCTCAGCCTGTTCATCTTCTTGCGGCAGCTTGATTTTCTCCTTTGACTTGTCCCTCACCCAACGGTTGAGTATAGCGTCAAGCCGGCCAATATCTATAGGTTTTGAAATAAAATCCTGAAACCCCGCGTCATAGAACATCTGCTCGTTGCCAATAAGAGCGTTGGCGGTGAAGGCTATTATGGGTATGGATTTAGCGTAATCCGTACCTATTTCGCGAATGAGCCGGGTTGACTCAATCCCATCCAGGACGGGCATCATATGATCCATGAAAATCGCATCGTACTTGACTGCTTCTTTCTTGATGGCGTTTATGGCTTGCTGCCCGCTTGTCGCGAAATCGACCTGCATCTTGTAGGGTTTCATCAAGCCTTTTGCCACTTCAAGATTTGTCGCAACGTCGTCCACGACAAGCACCTTTGCATATGGAAGCTGGGCGCGTCTGATCTTCATGCTTTGCTCGATTTTCCTGTTAATGTAACCGAAAGTGCTAAAGTTCGAAATTGTCTCTTTGTCGATTGTTACGTCCGTGACAAATTTTTGCTGGATTTCCGCCGTAAACGTGCTGCCCTTTCCGTACTCGCTCTTTACGTTCAGAGCGCCTCCCATCATCTCGACCAGCGTCTGCGTTATGGGCAGCCCCAGCCCGATTCCTTCAATCATGCGGTTTGCTTCCATGTTTACCTGGATGTATTCGGAAAGTATCGTCGATAGGTTTTCTTCCGATATCCCGATCCCTGTATCCTCCACCGTGATTATAAGCCAGACCGTGTCTTCATCCCTGAGGCACCTTATACTCAGCGTCACCGTCCCGTCATTGGTATATTTTATCGCATTCGATAAAAGGTTGTTGAGGATTTGCTTTACCCGAAGCGAGTCGCCGTAGAGTTTAACAGGCATGTTCTCATCAAGATTAAGGACAAACTCGAGGGACTTTTCGTCCGCTTTCAGGATGTTTTGGACAATGACGTCGTTAATCATGCTGGGGGTGTCGTATTCGCTATCGACAATCTCGAATTTCCCGGCCTCCATCTTTGATATATCCAAAACATCGTTGACGATACTGAGGATTGTCATTCCGGATGCATATATTTTCTCAAGGTTGGCGGCAGCCGTGTCACTCAGACCTTCCGTATCCAGCATAACGGCGGAAAGCCCGACAACAGCGTTTAGCGGGGTCCTTATCTCATGGCTGATGTTGGCGATGAATTTACTCTTGGCTTCGTTAGCGTTTTTAACGTCCCTGATGGCTTCCTTAAGGTTTTTCTTGTTCTCAATTGTCGCAAGTTCTTTTTCGATACGTTTTAGAAGCAGCGGAGCGGAAAAAGGCTTGGAGATATAGTCTACGGCGCCTAACTCGAAACCTTCGAGCTCGCTGTCGACGTCGCCCTTCGCAGTAAGGAAAATGACCGGAATGCTGGCATACCGCCTGTCTGACTTCAACTGACTGATTGCTTCGAGGCCAGTCATCCCCGGCATCAGAATATCCAGCAGGATTAAGTCAGGGATCAGTTTTTCAAGGACTTCAAACATCTTTACCGCGGACGGCGCGGTAATAATATTGTAAAATGGCCGGAGCATGAGTTTCCCCATGTCCGCATTGGCCTTGATATCGTCCACCAGGATTATCGTCTTCTTTGTGTTTTGCATCCTTACCCCCTACAGCGCCAAACTGTTGACAGTACTCTTAAGCTCGGGGTAGTATTTACGCCCGACAGGCAACTCCTCGCCGCCTGCCATGATAACCCCGCCATAAGATATGCTCTTTATTTGTGATAGTGAAACAAGGAAGTTACGGTGTATCCTAAAAAATCCATAACCCTTGAGTTGGTCTTCAAGCTTGTTCAGACTTCCCAGAAACTCAAACTCTTGATTGTCGTAGCGTACGGTAACTACCCCGTTCGCGGTTTTGAAATACTCGATGCTGCTTCGTTTGATGTTCCTCAGTTCCCCCCATCCCGACAGTACGATTTCATCGCGGTTCGCGTCTCTTGACAGTTCCACCGCGCTCAGGAATATTTCTTCGAAGCGGGCGGAGCTTTCGCCTTTGACTATATAATGGAAAGCCCTGACGTCAAAGGCGTCGCTGTAATAATCCTTCGAACCCGTAATGAAAACGATGACCCCGTTATACCCCAGTTCGCGCGCTTCCCTTGCCACTTCGACGCCGTTTAGCCCCGGCATGGTAATGTCGAGGAACAGCAAATCCAAAGTGCTGCGGAACATAGGCTCTTCAAGGTCGAACATCAAGTCATTGCCGCTTTTGTAGGCTTTTATTTTCGTGTCAATCCCGTGCTTCCCGCCTACGTTCTGACATAGTTTCGTATAGGTGTCAAGCATCATTTGATCGTCGTCGCACAACGCTATCTTTATTGGGTTCACCGCTTCTACCACCCCCTGCGTGGCGACCAGTATATCATGTTCTACAAATAATGACAATTGTTTTCTACGTTCATTCAACATATTATGTCCCGGCTACCCGTGAACTGAATATTTGATAGGTTGCGGGCGTGGCCCGCGTTATAGTATAATGGGACAAAACAAACAGGTAAGGATGAAACCGATGTACAACAATGTATTAGAAAGCATAGGCAACACGCCGCTCGTCAGGATCAACAGCCTGAACCCGAATAATGCTGTCCGCATCTATGCGAAACTGGAGGGGTTCAACCCTACCGGCAGCATTAAGGACCGTATAGCGCTGAAAATGGTCGAGCAGGCGGAACAGGACGGCACGCTTACAAAGGATAAGATCATTATCGAGCCGACTTCCGGCAACACGGGCATCGCGCTGGCTATGATCGGCACGGTCAGGGGGTATCGCGTGCAGATAGTTATGAGCTCCGCCGTAAGCGTTGAGAGGCAGAAGATGATAAAAGCTTTCGGCGCCGAGATAATCCTGACCGATGCGGAGCTTGGCACCGACGGCGCTATTATCAAGACCCGCGAGCTCATCGCCGCGGACCCCGACTTGTACTATAATCCCAACCAGTTCTCGAACGAGGGCAACAAACTGGCGCATTACAACACGACCGCCCAGGAGATATGGTTCCAAACCAGCGGGCATATCACGCATTTCGTGTCGGCCATAGGCACGTCGGGGACATTGATGGGCGTTGGTATGAGGCTGAAGGCAATCAACCCAGACATCCGGATTGTCGAGGCCCACCCGGTCAAGGGGCATTACATACAGGGCCTGAAGAATATGGAAGAGGCTATTGTCCCGGAGCTTTACGACGTTTCCCAAATCGACGCGAGTATCAAGATTGATACGGAGGAAGCTTATGAGATGGCGAGGCGCATAGTAACAGAGGAGGGGATATTCGTCGGTATGAGCTCCGGCGCCGCGATGCTGGCAGCCGTCAAGGTCGCCGAGCAACTCAGCGGCGGCCTGGTAGTCGTTATATTCCCCGACCGCGGTGAGAAGTACCTCAGCACCGACTTGTTTAAAGTATAGGAGACGAAATGGGATTCACTCACCTGCATGTCCATAGCGAGTACAGCCTGCTTGACGGGGCGTGCAGAATCCGCGACCTTGTAACCCGCGTGAAGACACTTGGCCAGACCAGTGTCGCCGTGACCGATCATGGGGTCATGTACGGCGCTGTCAGCTTTTATAAAGAGGCGCTAAAGGAAGGCGTCAAACCAATCATCGGCTGCGAGGTCTACGTTGCCGCGCGGACGCGCTTCGACATGGACCACGACCTTGATTCCGAGCGCCATCATCTTGTCTTGATATGCAAAGATGAAACCGGGTACAAGAACCTCTGCCACCTCGTCAGCGCGTCGTTCACAGAAGGTTTGTATATTAAGCCGCGCATAGACATGGATCTGCTTCGCGCGCATAACGACGGGCTTGTCGCGCTTTCCGCCTGCGCGTCAGGCGAGATACCAAAGCTGATACTGGGCGGCAGGTTCCCGGAGGCCAGGGCCAGGGCTATCGAGTTGCGTCATACTTTCGGCGAAGACGGGTTCTACCTTGAGCTTCAGGATCACGGGCTCGCGGATCAGCCAAAGATCAACGACGGCCTTATCAGGATACACCGTGAGACCGGGATACCGCTCGTGGTGACCAACGACGCCCATTACATCGACCGCGACGGCGCGGAGTCCCAGGATGTGCTCATGTGCGTCCAGACAGGGAAAACCGTCGATGACGCGGACAGGATGCGCTTTGAGTCCAAAGAGTTGTTTTTGAAGTCGGAACAGGAGATGCGAGACTTGTTCCCTGAGTTTCCTGAAGCTGCGGATAACACGGTCAAAATCGCGGACATGTGCAATCTGAAGTTTGAGTTCGGGAAATTCCACCTCCCTGAGTACACGCTCCCGGAGGGCGAAAGCGACCCCAAGGGGTATCTGAGGAAGATCTGCCTCGAGGGGTTTGAGGCCTTCTACGGGCATAACAGGCCGGACGTCCTTGAGCGTCTCCATTACGAGCTGGAAATGATTGCGAAAATGGGCTTCACAGACTACCTGCTCATCGTCGCTGATTTCATCGCGTATGCGAAAGGCTGCGGGATCCCGGTCGGCCCCGGACGGGGCAGCGCCGCAGGCAGCGTCGTTTCGTACTGCCTCGGCATAACTACTGTGGATCCGATAAAGTACGATTTGTTCTTTGAACGTTTCCTAAACCCTGAACGTATAAGTATGCCGGATATCGACATAGATTTTTGCGAGCGGCGGCGCGGCGAAGTCATAGAGTATGTCAAGCGGAAATACGGCGCCGACAGGGTCGCGCAGATAGTGACGTTCAATACGCTCAAGGCGCGCAACGCCGTCCGTAGTGTGTCGAAGGCGCTTGCACTTACATTTGCCGAGGAGAATGAGCTTGCAAGGGAGATCCCCGAAAGGTTGAACATCAAGCTCAAAGACGCGCTGGAGTCGGGGAGCCGCCTTCGCTCGATGTATGACGGCGACCAACGTATAAAGCGCGTAATTGATACCGCGATGGCCCTCGAGGATATGCCGAAGGACTCCGGCACCCACGCCGCGGGCATAGTCATAACAAAACGGCCTGTCAATGAGTATGTCCCGCTCACGCTTTCAAAGAAAGACAACTCAATCGCCACGCAGTACACGATGACCACGCTTGAAGAGCTTGGCCTGCTTAAGATGGACTTTCTCGGCCTGCGCAACTTGACGGTAATCGACGACGCGGTGAAGGAAATACGTAAATCCGAGCCCGGCTTCTCAATCGGGGCGATAGACGAAGACGACAGTGCAACATACGCTATGCTCGCGTCGGGCAGGACGTCCGGCGTCTTCCAGCTCGAGTCCCCCGGGATGACGGGAGTGTGCGTCGGCCTTGGCCCCGGGAGCATCGAGGACATAACGGCAATAATCGCGCTGTACCGCCCGGGCCCGATGGAGTCGATACCGCGCTTTCTGGAATGCAGCCGCGACCGTGCAAAGATAAAGTACAAGCACCCGATGCTGGAGCCTATCCTTTCGGTCACGTACGGCTGCATAGTTTATCAGGAGCAGGTGATTGAGATATTCCGCAAGATGGGCGGTTTTTCGCTCGGCCAGGCCGATATGATCAGGCGCGCGATGTCAAAGAAAAAGGTCGACGAAATAGAGCGGGAGAAGAAAGCCTTTATCGAAGGCGACCCGGAACGCCGGATCCCGGGCGCTGTGTCGAACGGAGTGCCAAAAGCTGTCGCGTCCAGTGTCTATGACGAGATATACGCTTTTGCGAACTACGCATTTAATAAATCACACGCGGTCTCGTACGCGGTGATTTCATACCAAACAGCCTACTTAAAATGCCACTACCCCCGCGAGTACATGGCCGCGCTGCTCAGTTCGATACTAGACTGGTCGGGTAAGGTCGCGGACTACAGGGACGAGTGCCGGGATATGGGGATCAGCCTCCTCCCGCCGGATATAAACGAGTCGGAAGCTATGTTCACTGTATCAGGAAACGACTTGAGGTATGGGCTCGTAGCAGTAAAAAACATTGGACGGGGCTTCATAAACGGCGTCGTGGCGGAACGCGGCGCAAACGGGGCTTTCGCAGGGTTTGAGGATTTTTGCAGGAGGATGTACGGCGGGGACCTCAACCGGCGCGCGCTGGAGAGCCTTATTAAGTGCGGGTGCTTCGACGGACTGGGCGCGAACAGGCGCCAGTTGATGTACGTCTGCCAGACTGTGCTTGACAGCGTAGCGGAGCATAAGCGGCGCAACGTCGAGGGGCAGATGGATTTGTTCGGTCTGTCAGGGGGCGGGGGCGCGTCCGCAGGAGGCGTGGTACTGCCGGATTTACAGGAGTATCCTGTAATAGACCGCATGAGGATGGAGCATGAGGTGACCGGGCTCTACCTCTCGGGGCATCCGATGGACGAGTACAGAGGTTATATGAAACGCGCGGGCGCAGCGAGAATCGGCGATGTGCTTGCCGATTTCGCCCGCGAGGGCGGTAATACCACGTTCGAAGACGACCAGCAAATCAACGTCGGCGGGGTCATAGAGAACGTCAGGACGAAGACTACGCGCAACAACACTTTGATGGCTTATGTGACGCTGGACGATGGGACGGGCAGCATCGAACTGTTGGTCTTCCAGAAAGCCATAGACGAATCCGGGGGCTATATGGAGGTCAACACCCCGGTCATAGTCCAGGGCAGGCTTTCAGCGCGGGATGAGAAGGAACCCCAGATCGTCGTAAACTCGCTGCGCCCCATAAGCGACACTGAGGGCAAACTACAAGCGGCGGATCGAAATGCGCAATCCGGGCGAAGGGGCGATGGTGCGGGGGGCAGGACGTTGTACGTGAAGCTCCCGGGCGAGGGAAGCCCGGAGTACAAGAGGCTCAAGCTTGTCCATATGATGTTCCCCGGGCGTGATAAGATGGTCGTCTACTTCGACGACACCAAGAAAACACTCGGTGCAAGCTGCATCATCCACGAGGCGTTTGTCACGGAGCTTCGCGAAATGCTGGGCGAAGAAAACGTGAAACAAAGGTGAAACGAAAGGAATGGACTCTGGTATGATCAAAGCTTTTATCGCGTCGATACGTAATTACCGGATAAAATACGCGCGTTTCGCCGTTATATACAGCTTGCTCGCCGTAATCGCGGCCGTCGCCAGCATAATATCAGTTCAAGCCACGGGGGACATGGCCGATGCGGCTTCTACAGGCGGCGTTGACGGGATGTTGGGTTTCCTGATTATCCTGGCGGCCGCCGGAGTCGCCCGGACGGCCGTCGGAGGCGTCATGGCGCTGGTCGAGAAGCGGTTCTTCAGCCGCATCATCCATAAGATCCGGCGTGCTTTCGCGGAACGGCTGCTGCGTATGCCATATAAGGGGTTTTCCGGGAAAAACAGCGGTGAAGGCGCTTCTTTGTTCACCATCGATGTACCGCAGACCGCCTCGTTTCTGACCATCCAGGCATTGATGCAGATTTCGCAAGTAACGACTTTAGTCGTTTCTGCTGTTTTTATGATGTTTATCAATTGGTGGCTCACGCTCGCATACTTCGTTCTCTTTCCGGTGCTCGCGCTGTTACAGGCAAAACTGGCAGCGCCGATAAGCGAAAAGAGGGAGGTGGCGTCAAAATACAGGGCCGGGTATAACGCAGTGGTGGCTGATTCCCTGCAAAACCCGCTGACAGTCCTGGCATACGGGCTTGAGGCTTCCGTGGAGAAGCGGTTCGACGAGAGTTTTGCCGGATATTATAAAGCATCGTATGCCTCTGCAAAGACTACGTCCAGCCTGGCGCTCGCAGGCGTGTTTGCCGCGTTCCTGCCGACTTTCGCGTTGTTTATAGTATCCTGCGCGGTCGTTATCGGCGGGGACATGACCATAGCGGAATTTATTGCCCTTACAATCATCTCAGGGCCGGTCGGTAGTTGGCTGACTATGTTTGCGCAGGAGCTTGCGCGGCTCCGTATTGCGATGGCGTCGGCTGCCAGGGTGTGTGATTTCGTGCCGGAACCAACGGCCGCGCACGATACGGGGGCGGTGCTGGCCCGGGTAAGAGACTGCGCGGTAAGCTTTGACGGGGTCACTTTCGGATATAACGAGGAATCAAAGGTTTTTAATGAGGCAAGTTTTACCCTTGATAACGGGGCGATAACGGCAATAGCGGGGCCGAGCGGGTGCGGCAAGAGTACGGCCCTTAAGCTGATGCTGGGGCTGTACCACCCTGACGGCGGCCTCATATCCCTCTCATCATCGAACATAGCATATGTCCCCCAGGACTGTTACCTTCTGCCTGTCTCAATCCGGGACAACATCTTAGCCGGGTTGCCGCCGGATGAAGAGAGGTTAAGATCCGCATGTGAAAGCGCAGGTATATACGATTTCATTCAGGGATTACCTGATGGCTTTGATTCAATTCTTTCAGAGTCCGCCGCGAATGTATCGGGGGGGCAGAAGCAGCGGATCGCAATGGCCAGGGCATTTTACCGCGACGCAGACATTCTGCTGCTTGACGAAGCGACCAGCGCGCTCGACCCCTCGACAGAGCAGGCAGTCCTGGAGTCATTTAGTGGCTATGTAAAAGGCAATGGGAAAACCGCCGTCGTAGTCGCCCACCGGCAGGCTGTCCTGGATATGTCCGACCTGATTGTCGACATCGGGAAAGTTGGCGGCGTCTTATGAAGGGTGGTAAAGGTGTTGGCAGGCTGCGTATCTTCACATTTGTATATGGGTTTGCGCGCCCGTACTATCTCCCGCTGATTGTCGGCACGCTGCTTTACTGCTCGCAGATGGTCATGTTCCCGCTGATGAACTCCACGCTGCTTGGCGGCGTTACGGGCGCCATGCAGAGCAGTGACTATACCGAGTTGTTGATGGCAGCATTGAAGACACTCGGAATAACGATACTTGCAATGATTATGGCATACTTCGGCGTGCTTTTATATGTCAGTTCAGGGGAAAAAACGCTACGGCGCCTGCAGGTCGGGATGCTGCGCATATTTATGCGTTCGGGGGCGGAGGACCAAACCCACTCCGGGGAGCGCCTGTCGATGCTGAATACCGATGTGACGGTGGCCCACGATCTATTCGGCAACGCCCTTGCGGGGCTGCTGTTCAGCCTGCTGCCGATGATTGCGCTGTCGGTCGTGGTTTTCATTATGGAGTGGCGCATAGGGCTGTTCACTATTTTTGTCGGCTTATTCTCGACATTCGGGCAAATGCTGTTCGCCAGGCCGCTTGCGAGGATTGCGAAGGGGACCCTTGAAACCTCGGCGGAAGCCGTAAAAACCATCGGAGATATTTTTTCGGGCGGTATCATTGCGCGCGTTTTCCACCTCGAGGAACGGCTGCTGTCCGCATTCGGGCGCCATAATGACAAACTCAAGGCTTTGGTCAACAGGGAAGCGCGGATCGACGGGGCGCGGAAACTTGTTTCGGGCGTATCCGAACTGCTTACCACCGGGGGTGTGTTCGCAGTCGGGAGCATACTGATCGCGCAGGGCGATATGACGCTGACAGAGCTTATGGCCCTGGTTCCGCTATGCTCGTCCATAGCCGAGTCGATCGCGGGGTTCGGTGCGCACTGGGCGGGGATGCAAGCGCCGTTCGAAGCAGGACGCAGGATATATGCGCTACTTGGAGGCGACAATCGCGTAGACCGCCTACCTGAAGATCGGCCATTATTTGCCCCGGAAACAGAAGTTGGCCCCGCGGTTGAGGTTGAGGCTTTGACATTTACCTATAAAGGCGCTTTGTCGCCTGTACTTAAGGACGTAAACCTTTCAATCGGGGGGAACAAACTGGCCGCATTCGTCGGGGAGTCGGGAAGCGGCAAATCGACGCTTCTGAAGATTATTGCAGGGCTATATACATGCGAAAACGCCGATATTAGAGTCGGCGGTGAGAAGTTGTCATATAACGATTTAAAAAAGTGGCGGTCAAACTTCGCGTACGTCGACCAGAGCTGCACGCTTTTCAACCTGACAATTGCGGAAAACATCGGGCTCGGGCGGGAAGGGGCTTCGCTCGACATGATTAAAGCCGCTGCGGCGGAAGCCGACGCGGATGGTTTCATTACGGCGTTGCCGCAGGGGTACGATACGCCTGTCGGCGAGGTCGGCGGGCTTCTATCCGGCGGCCAACGGCAGCGGATCGCCTTTGCCCGGGCGCTGATCCGCCGCTCACCGGTGTTGATCCTTGATGAGGCGACGAGCGCGCTGGACGCGGAGAGCGAGCGGGAAATCATCGAGACGATCAACCACCTCCGGAAGAACCACACTATTCTTATGATAACGCATAATATTTCCGCCATCCAACCGGATATAACTTATAGGTTAGATAACAATATGGTCTTTCAATGAATCCCGGGATAATCCGAAGCGGACATATGGAAGCCGCCGCAAAGCATAATACCGGATCACAACTCCATTTCAAGCATCAACCCGCTCAATGATTTCCCATGCATGTCGAGGGCCAGCGAACGCGTCACCCCGCCGCCCAGCGTATCGTACAGCACAAAATTCAAAGCCCCCAGCGTTGGTAGTTCGTAGCGCTGCACGGACGACACCCCGATATCTTTGAAAAGTTCCATGACCCGTTCTGCGGTGACATGCTTTCTCAAGAAACCATAGTCGCCCTCGTTATAAGCAATTACGGAGATATTCGAAATATTCCCCTTATCCCCCGAACGCGAGTGGGCTATATCATAAAGCTTCATGGCCGTCCCCCCCAAACCAGCTTATAACAGGCGCAACGGTATCCTCCGGCACAAGCACGGAAGCAACTGAAATATTTTTTGTAAGACTACTCCTCGCGCCGCCGCCACCGGCCGGTCCGTTAGTGTACAATGCTTCGACCTCAAGCCCGACGACTGTCGCCTGCTCCTCGGTATCCGCGCACGCCGCGACGCGTAACCGGACTTCCAGATTATCTTCAGGTGGCTTAAGCGTGCTTTTGAATAGACTGTTTATCCCCAGGATATCATATCTGGTTTCATTCAGTTCGAACGGGTACAGTTCCAACCGGCGGCGGACTATCTCTTCCGCGAGTCTTGCCCGTGCAGCGCAGTTTTGGCCGCCATAACTGATTTCGCCCGTACCTGTCCAGCCGTCGGCATAGCCCACGCTGACTTTAAGCGTCCCCGTGCGCGGTTTCCCCGAGGCGCCTTTTACCAGCACCACATCTTTGTCAAGTTGTGACACGCTAAGGTTGGAGAAATCCGCAACAGCGTCGGGGGTAAGATAATTTGCCGGGTCTTGGATCTCGTATAGCAACTGCTCTTTTACTATGTGTGTATTGAGTAACCCGCCTGTCCCGGGTAGTTTCTCAAGGATCAAATGACCATCTTCATGAAAAGTCAGTATTGGAAACCCGAGATTCCATAACTCAGGCACATCTTTTATCCCCGGATCGGCATAATACCCCCCGGTTACCTGCCCGCCGCATTCCAGCAGATGACCGGCCAAAATCGTTTTGCCAAGGAAGTCGTACTCGTCGTACTGCCGCCCATACTCATACATCAGCGGCCCGGAAACAAGGCTGGGATCCGCTACGCGGCCGGTTACCACAATGTCGGCGCCGGACTCGAGCGCGCGGCTGATCCCCAGGGCTCCCATGTAGGCATTTGCGGATACGATCCGGTTCAGTATGCCCTCGATGGGTTTCTTTGTTTCCATGATGACCAGTCCCGGATTGTCCAGTACCATGGCCAACACATCGTCGCCCTCAACCGCGGCGATCTTCAGATACCCTACGCCATGCTTTTGTGCAATATCGTTTATGCGTATAGCGGCGGCCCTCGGGTTTGCCGCGCCCATATTTGTTACGATTTTTACCGGCCGTTCTTTCAGCAGGGGTAATATCAGCTCCATGCGGTACTCAAGGAGGGGGTTATAACCAGCTTCCGGGCATTCCAACTTATCCCGTTGCGCCAAGGCTATTGTCCTCTCCGCAAGGCATTCAAAAACGATATAATCGACGTTTCCCCTGCGTATGATATCGAGCGCCGGCTCAATCCGATCGCCCGCGTATCCGGCGCCTGCTGCGATTCGAACAGTCTTCATGTTGATACTCCTGAGAAAAACATTATTGGTAACTAACGGCTCATTTGCGCTTCACCCGCTTTACATGAGAGGCAGGTTTATGTGGGAATCGTCGCTTAAGCCAATGTAGACGCGCTGTTTGGAAAGACGCTTCTTGTCCTGATGCGACCAACATCCCGCGTAGTTACTATGGATGGAGTACTGCGGAAAATCTGATGATGTGATGTCGATGCGTATTCTGGAACCTTTTTGAATCTTCCATGCAATATCCCACATTGTGATGGATATCCGAACTTTATCCCCCGGCCGGTATATGACTCGACTATCGGCACTATTGCGGTATCCAAGCGTTGTGACGCCGGTTCGAATGTTTACGGAACCGCCATCAGGGAAAACCTCTGATATCTTTACCATAAACGCCGTATCATCAACGTTTGTGGAAACCACAAGCGACGCGGTTATTGCGCCTAGAATAGTGATTTCTTTTTCCTGCGCGCCGGAAATGCAACTGACTATATCTTGCCGATAATTCGGCTCCGGCTGTAAAAGGCTCCCCTGATCTTTTTCTGTATGCAAAAGGGCGTCCGCACCGTGGGTTTTGACAGGATTGCCCGGGTCGTATATGTATGTTATTACTTCGTCTATAGCTTCTTTTTCTGTTGATAGACCATAAACCCCTTCCGGGTTTTTCCCGCGAATGTATAACCGCTTTTCAGCATGTTTCACGGTAAGGAGTTCTTTTCCCATACACCATGAATCATCACCGATGATATATGCCCTGATTCCGCCCTGCGGTCTTTCGTTTTTTACCAGGAGCTTGATAAACCAATCGAGCGCCCGAACGTCGTCGCCTGTCTCAGAATTAGCGGCGGAATGGCCCTCGAGCTTCAGTTGGAACATATGGTTCCATGCCCCTATTACGAATGTACTGCAATCCTTGGTTTCCTCAGGTAGGGCCGAGTAGGTCTCGATAGCCGATCCGAGATGGTGGTCGTACCAGCCCTCACAAATACAGACAGGGATCGTCACCTTGCCGGGAATACCGCGCAACATTTTCCAGAACCCGGTTTCCCAGCAACTGCTGCAACGATCGGCGCCCGTTATCCAGTCCCTGTACCAGTCGAGACGCTTGCCCCAGAGATTCTCGTCCACCTCAATATGAGGCATGTACAGGCAGGACTGCAGATAGTCGGTATCTATCGGGAACCCGGCGTTGCCCATTGTCCACGACGTCAGCACATCATGCCGGAACAACCCGTCTTTATACGCTGATGTATGGCGGAACACCCCATAATGGGCCAGATACATAGTCTTGACCTTTGGCGGCAGTATATCCGCGATCACCCATCCTGTCATGGCCGGATATGAACAGCCAAGGTATCCTACATTCCCCACCCAGTTTTGTCCGCATACCCAGTCTATCATTGACTTGCCGTCCGGACGCTCATTAATATTCGGCTCCCAAACCCCGCCTGACCCGCCGGTTCCGCGGCAGTATTGGTATACATACGCGATTCCGCGCTTGCTGTACTCCTCGCCCCGGATGCGCTGGACGCCGTCAAACTCAGGATAACATGTCCTGGAAACCACTGTCGGGACAGCCCCGCCGGCGTCCGGCCGGAAAATCACGGTCCTGAGCTCTACACCGTCATCCATTGGAAGCATAAACTCCGCCGGCCCGCGGCTGCTGAAGCGCGCCTCATGACTGCACCCGTCAAACTCACTGCGGGCGGTTTTCTC
>Ga0082212_10002015_pt1 | contig 29884 bp, 25 predicted proteins | sample TergutNt197P3_FD_71548 | JGI IMG/M metagenome (GOLD analysis project Ga0082212, IMG submission 71548) | Neocapritermes taracua P3 segment gut microbial communities from Petit-Saut dam, French Guiana - Nt197 P3 | ecosystem: Host-associated > Arthropoda: Insects > Digestive system > Gut ...
GGTGAGCTGATTTAAGCCATTGTAGTAAGAATACGTAGATATGCCATCCACCGTTTCAATACGGCGGTTACCTGCCTTGTCATAGCCGTATTGGGAGGTGGTAGTTTTGTTGGCAACGTTATCCGTTGTCGTAGACTTGACGAGGCGACCACAAGCGTCGTAGCTGTATTTTCTCGTTTCGTCTGTCTTAGGTGAAGCGTAGGCGTTTATATGCCGCTCGCTTAGGGTATTAGAGTTTTTGTCATAGGCGAAAGCAAAGGACTCTTTGGCGGTACTGGGTGAGGCAGAATCCGCAAGGGTCATAGACACTAAGCGGTCATACACATCATACTTGTAGGTCTTGAGTGTGTATTTACTCGTGTTGCCTTGAGCAAAAGCATAGAAATCCTTTACCAAAACAGGCTTTCCAAATCCGTCATACTCATACGTTCTTAAAGTCGCCTTCTTAGTAGTGTGTCCGCTTTTAAGGGTAGCGGCAATCTCGGTAAGCAACCCTTTTTCGTTGTGGACATACTCAAGGGCAACTGGCTCATTATTTGAACTGTCAGCAAGCTCAGAATAATCAGTTTTTGTCAGCCTGTCTACGATGTCATATTCGTAGCGCAAAGCCTTTGAGCTTGCATCAGCCACCTTATCCCTACTTTCGTGTACCGCTAAGGTTTTGCCAAAGATGTCGTATTCATGTGACAAAATCGTACCGTCCCTTTTGTCCCACTTTTGTCCCATCGATTCTGTTCCGCTTTGTCCTTGGAAAGTCCTCTGTTAGGGACCTCCTGTAGTAAAAACTATCTCTTTAACCTTGTCTTCGGAATCAAAAAGAAACCGAACCCAAATAGTTCCATCAATGAAGCCAAACTCTCCGTCTGCCAATCTCTTCTTTCCCTTGTATGCTTTTTCAACTAGCGCTCGATCAGAGCCAATGCCTATATGGTATTTTCCTATCCTATATTCAGGATCCGTAATGTGGGCACTATTTAGCTGATATTCACTGTAGTCTTTGGGTTTTCTTCCGTCTTCGTCTTCGTCGTATTCAAAATATAGTTTATATCCCTCGAAATCTTTCCGCAGGTAGTAAAACACGTCGCTTGCATCATGTACCACCTCTTCTCTTGTGTAAACAGACTCGCCAAGTATATCAAAAAGTTTGTCTGAATAATAATAATATTCTAGGCCCAGCTTTTCTACATACCCCATTTCATAAGGAACATTTTTCTCATGCCAGTTTTTGTATGCGAAAAATGACACAAGCAACACTGATGCTGTTAGCGCTGCAACTATAATAAAGACTTTTAGAGATCTGTTTTTCAATATATGGCAACCTTTCCTAAACACTCACGCCAATGTGCCTTAAAGGGGAGGCTTATTGAAGCAAAGGGGACGGTACGATTTTGTCCCGTATTAAAATAGGGTGTGACAAAATCGTACCGTCCCCTTTCGCACCTTTCGCACTCGTTTGGTTACACCGCTACGAACCGCAATGCGTAATCGAGGCTCCTACAAAATCTCGGAATAATGGGTGGCAGCGCGTGGGACGACTTTTGAACTCTGGATGTCCTTGACACGCCACAAACCACGGGTGGTCTTTTAGTTCAATCATCTCAACAAGGCGCTCATCGGGCGAGATGCCACTTACTACCAAACCTGCTTCGCACAGTTTTTCGCGGAATACATTGTTCACCTCGTAACGGTGGCGATGGCGCTCATAGATAACTGGCTCACCATAGGCAGCCATGGCGTGCGTTTGCTCGGCAACCTTACAAGGATACGAGCCAAGGCGCATCGTGCCGCCCATGTTGTCAATGTCTTCTTGTTGAGGCATAAGGTCAACAACGGGAAACTCGATTTCTCCGCCCCCAGCCTCTTTGATTTCCTCGGCAAACTCACCGGATGTCGCATCTTTCATGCCAACAACGTTGCGTGCAAACTCGCACACTGCTGCCTGCAAACCAAGGCAAATCCCCAAGAAAGGAATGTTGTTGGTTCGTGCGTAGTTGATGGCAGTTATTTTGCCCTCAAAGGCACGCTTGCCAAAACCGCCCGGCACAAGTATGCCGTCCATGATACCAAGCGTCTTGTCTAGCTCGGACTCTACAAGTTGCTCGCCGTCGATAAGATGGGTTTGTATCTTGCGTCCATGAAACACACTGGCGTGTATAAGGGCTTCCATGATGCTCAGGTAGGCGTCGGGCAGCGACACATATTTACCAACGATAGCAATGTTAACGGGCTTGTCTGCAAGCTTGTCCATCTTATCGTTGTAGTCGCGCCAGTCGCTTATGTCTATGGGCTTTGCTTCAAGACCCAAAGCATCAAGCACCTTGGTATCAAAATCCTGCTCATGCAAATTAAGCGGTACTTTGTAAATGCTTGTTTCGTCAACGCAAGAAAGCACGTTGTCAACTTTAACGTCGCAAAACAGAGCGATTTTCTCCCTCACGCCTTGTTCAATTTCATGGTCGCTGCGGCAAACAATAAAGTCGGGCTGCACACCAATCGAGCGCAGCTCTTTGACGCTGTGCTGCGTAGGTTTAGTTTTGACCTCATGGGCTGCAGCAATGTAGGGCACGAGCGTTACGTGAACAAAAAGTACATCCCCGTGTTGCTTTGACATCTTAAACTGACGTGCGGCCTCGATAAACGGCAGGCTTTCAATATCGCCCACCGTACCGCCAATCTCGGTGATAACAATGTCGGCACCGCTTTGCTCAACAATGCGAGTAAGACGATCCTTGATGGCGTTGGTCATGTGCGGAATAACCTGCACGGTTCCGCCTAAATAGTCGCCCCTGCGTTCGCGCGTGATGAGCGATTGGTAAATGGCACCTGCCGTAAAGTTTGATTCGCGCGAAAGGCTCTCGTCGATAAAGCGCTCATAGTGTCCGAGGTCAAGATCGCCCTCGTGTCCGTCGTCGGTGACAAAAACCTCGCCATGCTGAAACGGACTCATAGTTCCGGGGTCGACATTAAGATAGGGGTCTGCCTTCTGCATCGTCACTTTGTAGCCTCGTGCCTTGAGGAGATGTCCCATGGAGGCTGCGGTAATTCCTTTTCCTAATGATGAAACCACACCGCCGGTTACAAAGATATGTTTTGCCATAGCGTTCTCAACCCTCTCACTTGATGCCTACTGTTTGATGCCTAAAATTTTGTTGAAGCTTTTGTTAGAGCTTTTTTTCGCAGACTTTATTCTACCGAACATTGCGGCGTTGCGGTGGCAAAACCATCATTTATTTTTCAATATCTTTTCTGCCCCAGTTGTCAATAACACGTAGCACGGTCGTGCGTTCGATAAGTGAGCTAAAAGAAACGTACTCGCTTGCAATATTGAGCGCAAAAAGAGCGACAACGAGAAGCGCCAGCCCCCACAACGGCAGAGAGGTCGCAAGCAAAAAACCCAAAAAAGCTCCCATTGAGTTGGCACCTGCATCTCCCAGCATGCCGCGCTCACCTAAGTCAAAGCGCCACACCGCCAGCAAAGGCCCAAGCCCTGCAAGCGCCACCGCAGCTAAAACAAAACCGTTGAGATGCAGCACGCCACCAAAAGCCATGCTCAAAATTGCCAAGACCAGCCCTAAAACATACATCTTGCCTGCACGCCCGGGGCGCAGGTCAAAGAGATTTATAAAGTTTGCCATAAGTGCAATGGTGCAAGTCGCAAGTACAACGCGCGGAATAAAAGATATACCTAAGCCATACATCGAAATAGCGGTAATAAAACTAAGTACCCCAATGGAGAGCATCTTAAGACCGCCCGTGGTAAGAACACCTTTTGTAAGCGCACGCAAGTGCCCTCGAAAACCCTTGGCTTTGTGGTCGCCCACCCAGTCGTCAAGCAGACCAAAGGCACAAGCACCCGCAATAAGCGGGAATAGTTGCGCAAAATAAATTATCCAAAGCGGAAGCTCAAAATGCAGCGCTCCCAAAATATGCCCGCCTACCCAATATGAGATAAGCCAGATAAACCACACAATACCCAAGCCATTAAAAACAGCCTTGCCTCGGTAGTTTTTTACCTTAGGAGCGGATACCTTGAGCGAGCGCACCAACAATCCCATCGCAACAAACGGAATAAGCATGCAAAATATAAACGATGTAATAATCTCTAACACCCGAGCAAAACCTTGCCTTTCGCACTTTTGCTTGTGGACGGTGCTCCCGTTATTTGAGAGCGATGCGCCCCCTAAACGGACAGCTGGCTTTGTATTATAGCGCTTTATAGCGTAGTATTATGTTATGCAAACAGATGCAATGGAGATAAAACGCATACACGCACCAAAACAACCCGCAATGCAACACATTATTTTTGTGCTACTTTCCTGCTTGCTTGTGGTTGCTTCTGTGCTGTCATTAACCGCACAAAACGCCCTTGCCGAGCAAGACGAACCAAACGAACTGATAGTCATTGGTGTTCCCGAGCTTCAATGGAGCGACCTTGACGCCCAAACAACACCAACGCTTTTTGCACTCGCACAAAACTCCGCCCTTGCAAACATGAACGCACCTTTTTCAAATCTAAAGTCGCGCCTGCACAAAGATCCCAACATCACTTTTTATTATCTCTCCGTTGATCTTTCTTTGGAATACTATGACGAGGAAGTAGCGCTGCTTCTCAACACCATCAACGACAATTACCCCGACACACAGCCAGTAGTAGCCGTTGTGAGCGCCACTGCGTTTTCTGAAAAGGGAGCAGACCGCGCGTGGGCTCCTACCATCATAAACGGGCCAGGGTTCAGCGGCTTTACCACCTCAGAGTCGACCCACCGCCCAGGATTTTTGCGAGGCAGCGATCTCTTTTTGCTGAGTGAGCAACTGCGCAACGCCGCCTTAAGTGAACAGCCGGCTCATCACTATATTGGCTCAACAGGTTTTAGCGATACGAGCAACGGCGTTGGCGCTCCTAGCAACTCAAGCGCTAACAGCCTCGAAGCGCGTATAGGTGTACTCGAACACAAGGCAATTACCATAGCAGCCGTAACGGATACCAAGCCACTTATGGGACTCTTTTTCCTGCTTGCGGTTTTTGCCACGTTTGGACTTTCGATATTGCTGCTCATCATCGGGCACACAGAAAAAAAGGGCTCACGCGACATTTTGGTACCACTCGTGCGCATACTGTGGCTCGTTGTGCTTTCCTACCCCCCGGCAACCTTTCTCATGTTCTTGTTTGTGCCCAACGCTCCGAGCGGCGAGGTACTGATGCTCATTTGTGGGCTGTGGACAGTGGCTATTGCTCTCGCTGCACTTTTGGTGGGCAGACGCACGCGCTGGGTCAATTCTTTGTTCTTTTTACTTTTGCTCTCAATTACGGTTATTGCCTGCGGACAAATTTTTGGCGGCCCTCTCTACGAACCAGGCTATCTTACCTATGACGCTACCGACGGCTCGCGCTATTACGGCATGGGCAACGAGCAGGGTGCGATATTCTTTGGAGCATGGTTTACGTTTTCTGGTTTGCTCGTTAATCGCTTTCCAAAATTGGCGAGCATACGGGCCTTCAAGCGTTGGGGTTTTGTAGTGGGCTCCCTCCTGCTGCTCTTTGTTGCCTGCGCTCCGTGGCTTGGCGCAAGCTTTGGTCCGCTTGTTTGGGGAGTTTTTGGCGTCGTTTTGATGTGGCTGTATTTTAATGGCTTTCGAGTACGCTGGTGGGTCGTTTTGTTGGTTTTGCTGTTTGCGGCCGCCCTGGCACTTGGCGTTCTCTATATCGATATCGAGTTCAACACGCTTTCGCATATGCGCCATTATGAAAGCTCGCTGGACAAAGGACTTTCTGCACTTATTCCTCGTGTTTTAGAAACCTCTTGGAACACGTCCATTGTAACCATCGTTGAATATATGCCCCTGCCTGCCATTCTCTTTTTCCTGCTTGTTGTTGCTTTTCTTGTTGTGTTGCGAACCTTCAAGCCGGGAACCTACCGGGCATTTTGGGGACGCAATAGAGCCTACGGAGCAACCTATGTTGTGGGGCTTTATATTGCATTTATCACGTTTTGCTTGGAGGATTCCGGGCTCTTTACGCCAGCCGTTTTTCTTTTGTATCCGTTGTCGGGCTTTGTGTGGTTGGTCTGTGATATGCACAGCTGGCACCTGCGTGAGTTGGCGGCGGAGGGCTCAAAACCTCTGACCATTCGGCAGCTTTTGCACAGGGCATTTGTGGAGGAAACTTATCACAGCGAGCTTTCGCCGCTTAAAAAATCTCGTTCTGCCGAGAAAAAGCTTGACGAAGCTGATAAGGTTAGCAATGCTGATAGAGCTGGCAAGGCTGACCGAGTTAGCAAAACTGACAAAGCTAGCAAGGCTGAGCGAGCTAGCAATGCTAACGAAGTTAGCAAGGCTGACCGAACTGGCAAAGCTGATAGGGCTCGAAAAACTGACCGAAAGACCTAACAATAAAGAACGAATAAAGGACGTGCTATGCGTGCCGTTGCCCTCATACCCGCTCATAATGAAGCCGACCACCTAGTTGCAACCCTAGCAGCTGTCACCGGTGTTGTAGGTGTTATAGGAGTCATTGTTGTTGACGATGCCTCGCACGATGCAACTGAGCAGCTTGCACTTGAGGCTGGTGCGATAGTTGGACGCCTTGAGCGGCGGCAACGCAAAAGCCATGGCAAAGGTGCAGCTCTTAACCATGCAATAAAAATACTTGGGGAACAAGAACCCTTTGGTTCTTTGGACACGCTTGATGCCGTGTTACTTCTTGATGCCGATTTAGGTGAGAGCGCCGAGCAGGCAGCGGTTTTGCTTTCTGCGCTTGAAGAGAAAGCGGCAGATATGGCTATAGCCTGCTTTCCTCCTGCTAACGGTAACGTGGGTCTTGGCAAAGTAAAGCGTCTTGCGCACAGCACTATTTTAGAGTTGGGCGGTTTTGAAACACAGGCTCCTTTGAGCGGACAGCGTGCCCTAACCACAGATTGTCTGAAGGCAGTGTTGCCTTTTGCCGACGGATTTGGCGTTGAGGTTGCAATGACCGTGCGGGCGCTGCGGGCAAACAAGCGGCTTGTCGAAGTTCCCACAACTATGAAGCACCGTGCCTCAGACAACAGCCTGCAAGGTTACCTGCACCGAGGCCGTCAGTATCTCGACGTTGCACGAACCGCCCGCAAGCTATATCAATCGTTTTACTGATGGCACCGATGGGAATGAGTTTGAATATGACTATGACTCAATTAGACAATCGGGGCTTGATGATTTGGCAAGACTACTAGGTGAATAGATTCGGGCTGAGGCAGTAAGAGGACGACACGATTTCCACATTTGTAGCCAGGCAGGGGTGCCCCTGCCTGGCTAAAGGTTTTCCTTAAAGTCTTTTAGCTCTTGTTTGGTGCTTTCTGAGAGGTGGTTGTACTCAGTGTCAGAAATGGCACCCTCAAGACTATAGAGATGAACTAGACACACCTTTGGGTAGGAGAGCTTGAGTCTTGCAAAGGCTTCTTTACTCCCAATCTCTTTAAGTTCTTTGGCAGTAAAAATTTCAACAGAGTTGAGCTTTCTCTGCATTTCTGCGCCGATATTTTTTAATGATGTTAGATCAGACATGGCAAAAACCTCCTCTTTCAATCTTTTTCTTACTAACAGTATAACGAACTGGCAAGGTTGGCGTTTGATTATTCTTAGAGCCCCTAGCTTGAACTGCGTCTGAGCCACTCGTAAGCTATGGCAGTAAAGGCCTGCGCAACGTTGAGTGACGAAGTAACCCCTGCCTGGGGCAGCTTGAACTCAAAGTCGCACAACTCACGGGTCAGGCGTGCTAGGCCGGTATCCTCTGCGCCCATAACAAGCACAATGCGCCCTTCAAGCGGAGCCTGCCAGATAGTTTGCTTAGCGTGTTCGGTGGCTCCCCCAACCCAAAATCCCTCATCTTTAAGACGTTTGAGAGCAGTGGCAAGATTAGGCTCACGGGCAACTTTCATATAGTCAATAGCACCTGCCGAGGCTCTATACACCCCGTCATTAACCTGTGCCGCCCGCTTGCTGGGAATAACCACGCCCGCTGCGCCTATGACCTCAGCACTGCGAATGATAGCGCCGAGGTTGCCAACATCGGTGATGTGGTCGAGCACCACAATGAGTGCATTCTTTTTGCCCTGTGCCTGCTTGACAAGATCATCAAGGGTTGCGTAGTTATAGCTCAGACTCTGAGGGCTGTCTGCACTTTCAAATTGTTTGGATTTTTTGCGCCAGTCGCTCATTTTTTCTCCTTGTGCCAAGCCCGCCCACAAACTAGGCACGAACTACCCACGAACTATACGAGGACCAGTGGGCGTATCCTCAACCGTAATGCCCAGCGCAGCAAGTCCGTCACGCACCGCATCGGCCGTTGCCCAATCTTTGGTGGCGCGAGCGTTTTGGCGAGCTTCAAGCAAGGCTGCAAGTGCCTCTGATACACCAGCGCCCTCATAGGACGTAAGCTGTGCTGCCAACTCTACAAGCTCGGCAGGCAAAGCCTCCTCACTTGCGCCTGCGGTATCAAGATTGACACCCAGCACACTCAAAAGCTCCGTAATGGTATCGACTGCTTCGCCCACAGCTGCCGCCTGCTCAGCAGTTCTAAGCCCTGCAGCGATGCAGGTGTTGCCAGCGGTAACCAACTCATAGATGCCCGCAACCGCTCCAGCGGCGTTAAAGTCGTCGTCCATAAAGGTCTTAAACTGCTCACGTGTTGTTGCTATTTGGGTGCGAAGCGTTTCGGCGGAAGCTAGGGCAGCACCGTCCGCAGCGGCACCGTTCGCAGCAACACCCTCGCCACCCTCGTAATTCTCAACTGCCCAGCGCATATTGCGCACCGCACTCTCAATACGCTCAAGCGCTGCGGTCGCCTCATCAAGGCGCTCAGCAGAATAATCAAAGGGCGAGCGATAATGAGTCTGCAACATAAGCAAGCGCAACGCCGCAGGACGCACGTATTCCAACACATCTTTCAAAAGCAAAAAGTTGCCCTCGCTTTTAGACATTTTTTCGTGGTCGATGGTGAGCATGCCACCGTGAAGCCAGTAGTTTGCAAAAGCAGAGTCAAAGCACGCTTCGCTTTGGGCAATTTCATTTTCATGGTGAGGAAACGCAAGGTCATCGCCGCCTGCATGAATGTCAAAGGGGTTGCCCAGATAGCGTGCACTCATAGCCGAACACTCAATGTGCCAACCAGGACGACCTTCTCCCCACGGAGAAGTCCACGAAGGCTCGCCCGGCTTGGCAGCTTTCCATAGGGCAAAGTCAAGCGGATCACGCTTGCGGGTATCAACCTCCACACGTGCGCCACTTTTCATAGCGTCAATGTCACGTCCGCTGAGCTTGCCATAATCGGGATACGAACGCACCGCAAAGTAAACGTCACCGTCTACTTCGTAAGCATTACCTTTTTCTACGAGCCCAGAAATGAGCTCAATCATGGCAGGAATTTCCTCTGTTGCTTTGGGGCGAATGCTCGGAGCTTCAATGCCCAGTGCCTCCATTCCGGCAATGAAGGCCTCTGTGTATTCGGCGGCAACCTCGGCGGCAGTGCGGTTCTCATCAGAAGCTCGGTTGATAATCTTATCGTCAACGTCAGTGATATTTTGCACGTACGTAACCGCATAACCACTCCACGCAAAATAACGTCGAATAACGTCGAAGCTCAAAAACGTGCGTGCGTTGCCAATATGAATGTGGTTATACACCGTAGGGCCGCAGATGTAAATGCCAACTATGCCGGGCTTAAGGGGAACAAAATCCTCCTTGCGCCGTGTTAGGGTGTTGTAGAGTTTCATGGGCGCTCAGCCTGTGGTGAGGTAGTGTTTTGTGATGGAGCAGATTTGGACTGCGCCGAACTATCAGACTGCTGCGGAGCAACAGCCTCAACAAGCGCAACTGCATGAGCAGAAATGCCCTCCTCACGCCCCTCAAAACCAAGGCGCTCGGTGGTGGTGGCTTTAACGCCCACCTGCTCAGGTGCAAGGTTGAGCACTCGAGCAAGATTAGCACGCATCTGCTCCCGATATGGAGAAAGACGAGGAGCCTGCGCCACTAGCACGCAGTCGAGGTCAATGATTTTGTAACCCGCTGCGGCTAGTTTGTCACGCACCGCCGCAAGCAAGACAAGGGAGTCTGCATTTTTGTAGGTGGAATCGGTGTCGGGAAACAGAGCCCCGATGTCTTCTGCGCCCGAGATGCGCGCTGCACCCAAAAGGGCATCCATAACGGCATGCACTAATACGTCGGCATCTGAATGACCAGCAAGTCCTCGCTCGTGTTCAATGGTAACACCACCCAAAATAAGCGCTCGCTGTGCCTCTACGGGCGCAAAAGCATGAACGTCAATGCCCAGGCCAATGCGCTGAGTGTTTGGGGTTAGTGCTGCGGCTTCTGGCAAGACAGACGAGTTGTCTTTCATCAAAATCGCCCCTGCAGTCTAAGTGCCAGTCCTGCTTCAACTGCACCACGATCCTCCGGCACCGTAATTTTTATGTTGTCGCGCGGGCCTTGCACCAGTAAGACTTTGCCGCCCATGCGCTCAACAAGCGATGAGTCGTCCGTTCCCACAAAGCCTTCTGCCAAAGCCATGTGATACGCCTCACGCAAAACTTTTGTACGAAACACCTGCGGAGTTTGCGCCGTCCAAAACGCCGAACGGTCAGGCGTTCCAATAATGTTATTTCCGTTAACAATTTTAAGCGTGTCGATAGCAGGAAACCCTACCACTGCACCGTCAGCATCTACGCTGCCTCGCACTGCTGCGATAGCATGTCCAATAAGCTCAGGAGTAACCAACGGACGTGCACCGTCATGAATGGCAACAAACTCGAACTCATCGGGAACCATACTCAAACCAGAAAACGCCGACTCCTGCCTAATAGCACCAGCCGGTGCCATAACCACAGGGGTTACAAAGGGGAAGCCGTCAATGGCCTCACGACAATACTCGTCCATGCGCTCCTCGGGAGCAACAACAACGATAAGCCCTACGTCGGCAACGGCATCAAAGGATTCTGCACTCCACGTTAAGATGGGCTTACCCAAAAGCTCAAGCAGCTGCTTGCCGCCGGCGCAACCAAAGCGCTCGCCGCCGCCGCCGCCCAAAACTATGGCAGCCGTGGTGGGCTTTTTGGAAACCTGCCCGCGCAGCGAACTGAAGGCGGCGGCGAGCGCATCCAAATCTTCTTTGTTCATAAAGAACTCAGGAGCAGCCAGCACCGAAGGGCCAGAAACAGGGTCGGTAGAAGTAGCACCTGCACTTGCAACTGCGTTTGCGCTCGCATCCGTTATGTTTGTCTTAACGTCCATCATACTGAGGCATTATACCATCGAGAAACACGCAGCCTAAAAACCTAAAAACACACAGCTCGCAGACAGGCATCTCTCAAAGCCGTAAAGCCTATCTCCTGTTTCTACCTTTATCGTTTACTCGTGAATTCATTCTAATAAGGTGTGCTTTGAGCTCTTTGAAAGCGCTGCGTGGGTCAATCTCGTCAAGCGTTTCTATCAAAAGAGCCACCTGAGCATCATCAAGGCTCTCTTTTTGATTGGCAACATAAGTTGCACGGCTCTTAACAATAAAACCAACAAGCTCATCTTGGCTTGCGCCCTCGCCTATCATCTCAGAAACAGCTTTGCTCTTTGCAGCAAACTGAATAAAGTCCTTGTTCATAAGCGCATAATTTAATCTACCTCGCTCATCGCTGTAGCGCTTAATTATGGCCTGATATTCGGGAGAAAGCGTCATATCAACTTGGTCTGCCGGAGCATCTTCCGCCACGTCTATTTCTGCATTTACCTGATGCGGAGCAACTTTGATTGAGCCACGTGCAGAATACGGCAAGCTGTTGGTGAGCTCAAAAGCTTCGTCAAACGCCTCATACGGAAACAGCTCCTCGTCGATGCCTTTATAGGGCTGCATATCTCCCGTGCGCTTGTCGATAGTGCACACGGCGCTGTGGTCATTGTCCGCGCGAAGTATCTTAATGCCAGCTCCACCCGCCGAAAGCTTTTGCTTGTACGCAATCGCTGGAATGGTGGTAAGCTCAACCGCCTTTGTTCGAATAATGTTTGGTATCGCCATAATAAAACCTCCTGTTATCACCCTACTCTTAAAAACATTTTATGCGGAAGCTATCTTACGTGCGCTGCTTTGTGTTGCTTGTGTTGCCTGCTCGTTTGCGTCGTTTGCACCGAGCATACAATGCGCACCAGCCATTCACAAATAACCCACCAGATTTGCCCACAAGAGCATTATAGACCTTTTGACAGTTACATAGTGCCACTTAGTTCTGTGTCACCGCCACAACTAGGGACTTGCACTATAATTACTCATGGTGTCCTGCCAACTTGAACAAACAGCTTGCAGGGACACACTTTTAACAGGTTTACTAGTTTTGACAACGTATGACATTCTAAGGAGATGACTATGCTTGAAATTACTTTTGATGGCGCACCGCTTAAGCTTGAGGACAAACAACTCAAAGTGGGAGATAAGCTTCCTGTTGCAACACTTGCCGACAATGGCCTTGCCCCGTTTTCCACCGAGGACACAAGCGGACTGCGTGTGTTTTTGACCGTGCCTTCGCTTGACACTCCCGTTTGCGATCTTGAGGTTCAAACCTTTAATCAAAAAGCTGCTGAGCTTGCTGGCGTGAGCATTTACGCCATTAGCGTTGACCTTCCTTTTGCTCAAGCACGTTGGTGCGGAAGCAGAGATGTTGAGGCAGTCAAAACCTTGAGTGACTATGTTGGGGCTGAGTTTGGTCGTGCGACAGGTACGTACATCAGCGATTTGGCATTGCTCACCCGTGCGGTTTTCATTGTTGATGCCGATGATGCAGTTGTCTACACCGAGTTTGTTCCTGAGATTACTAATGCTCCTGATTACGATGCTGCCTACGCCAAGCTTGCCGAACTGATGTAGCTTTTTGACAACTTGCATACACTGTAGGCGACTAGACTGCTGAAGTTTCTTTTAGTTAGCATCAGGCCTAACAGTTGTGGTAGCGCAAGTCCAGTAGCCGTGTTCTGCCAAATCCTGTGCGATTTGTGCTGCCGCTAAAGCATCGGAGCAGACCGCAAAAACAACTGAGCCGCTGCCTGTGAGCATAGAATTGAGAACACCCTCATACTCATCGAGGGTGTTCTTTATATTTGCTGTTTCAGTTAGCAATTTATGACAAACTGACTCGAGGTTGTTTCTCATCTCTTTTGCCACCTGACGTGGCAAGCACAAGCCACAGGTATCTCTTAGAACTTCAACAAAAGGAGTTGCGTCGAAAACCTCGGGCTTTTGCTCATCAAAAGCGTTGTAAATCTCTTTAGTTGACGAACCCGTGCTGGGCTTAACAAGCACAATGTCAAGCGGAGGCACCGGCAGACGCTCAACAAACTCGTCGCCAAAGCCTCTCATAAGCACGCAGCCACCATAGAGAAAAAAGGGCACGTCTGCTCCCAGCGTTTGGGCTATACGTATGATTTCTGGGCTGGTAGGGTCAAGACCAGCAGAGCGCGCCAAAACTCGAAGTGTTGTTGCGGCATCAGACGAGCCGCCGCCAAGTCCAGCCTGCGAGGGAATATGTTTTTCGAGGGTAATGTGGAGGTGCGAGGCAGGGATTTTTGGTGCGGCTGGTGCGGTTGTTGCATTTACTGCGGTTGTCGCCGTTTCTCCATTCGTAGCCTCAAAGCTTGCGAAAAACTCCTGAACCGCCTTCATAACAAGGTTGTCGCTCAAGGCAAGGTCGAGGCTTTCAGCTTCTGGTGTTGAGGCAAGTTCAAAACTCACCGCCTCGGGAGCAAGAACGGCATCTTGGGCGCTCTCGCCCTCGTCGCCAAAATCAAAGTAGAGAACATCACAAAGGTCTATAGTGGTAAAAACCGAAGTCAGCGGGTGCTTGCCGTCAACTATGCGAGGCTCAACACCCAAAAACAAGTTCAGTTTTGCCGGAGCATATTCTTTTTGAATCACAAACACTCCCCTCTTTTATGCCTTAAGACTTCTCAACAACAGGGCTTTCCAATAGTTCAGCCTCGACTTTTTCTTGTACTTTTTGGGCCCTCAACTCAGCAAAAAAGTTGGACAACACTGCTGAGCATTCCTCGGCACACACGTCTGCCGCAACCTCAAAACTATGGTTGAGCCGCTCGTCGGTATGAACCTGATACAACGTGCCCAAAGCTCCTCCCTTGGGGTCGGGCGCGCCATACACACAGCGGTCAATACGTGCTTGTTGCATAAGACCTGCGCACATAAGACAAGGCTCAAGCGTCACGTACACGGTACAGCCCGTAAGGCGCCACCGCTTAAGCGTACGGGCAGCCTCGCACAAAGCAGAAAACTCAGCGTGTGCAGAAGGGTCAGCGTCAATTTCACGACGATTATAACCAGAAGCAACAACTTCGCCCTCGAAAACAACAACAGCCCCAATGGGTACTTCGTCCAAAGCGGCAGCATTTTGAGCCTGCTTAAGCGCAAGGTTCATAAAATAGTTGTCACTTTTGGCATCGTCTTTGGTGCTCGCCTTGTTTTCGTTTTCGCTCATATTCACGCCTTTATCTGCTCGCTACCAGAGGTTGCGCCGCTTTATTGCTCACGCCAGCACAGCCTGCATAAGCTTGTGTCCAGAAGCAACCACAAGCCCTGTCGCAGTCGCCTCTGCCTCCGTCAAACGCTGCGCTTTGTTACTCTCAATTCCTGGCCCAACCAACAAAAAGGGCACGGGGTCTTTGGTGTGACGCTTAGTAGCAACCGGCGTGGGGTGGTCGGGCAAGGCGAGAATGCGAAGTTCGGGCTTCTCGGCATCAGCCGCATACGCACTGAGCTGGCTAATAATGTCTTTGTCAATCGCTTCAATGGCAGCTTTTTTGCCCTCGGCATTGCCATCGTGACCCTCGGCATCAGGTGCTTCAACGTGGATAAATACCAAGTCGCACTCCGCAAGCATTGCAAGCGCACCCTGCCCTTGGGCAAAATAATCATTGTCGGAACCGTCGGTAACGCCCTCAAAGGAGTAGGTGTCGATAGATGCCAGCCGAGCAATTCCGTTAAGCAAATCAACGCCGCTGAGCATACCTGCCTTAATGTCATCATACAAGGACGAAAAGGATTCCATGCCAGCAGGACGTGCACCAGGCCAAAAAGCAAATACGTCGGTCGCTACCATCTTGCCCTCTTGGGCTCGCCGCTTATTGGTAGGACTTGCCGATAAAACCGCCTTGGCTCGCGCGCAATAATCAGCAATCAGCTCGACTTCCGGCCCAGTAGCCACATAGTCTGCCACTGCCTCATCGGTCATGTTGTGCGCTGCTGGAAACGAAGTTTCCAGCAGCGCATTGTGTCCTTTCACTACCAAAATACCTCGAAACCCCGTACCAGCATGCAGGGTAAAAACATCATCATCAAGAGCTGCAGCCAACTCGCTTAACAAAGCACGCCCATCTTCCAAAGAGATATTGTTGGTCGAATAGCTCACCATAATACCTTCGTCAGAAACATGGGTAAGATTGAGCCGCAAGGCAACCTCATCATCTGCTAGCTCAATACCAAGTGCCGCACCCTCGAGCGCACCACGCCCAATGGGATACAAGGCAGGGTCATAGCCACAAATGGAAGTGCAGGCAATATTGGACGAAGGCTCAAGGCCCTCGGGCACGTTGTGAGCCAAGCCCACCGTTCCCACACGGGCAAGCGCATCGAGATACGGCGTGTTTGCAGCCTCAAGTGTTGTGCGCCCACCAAAACACTCAAGGGGCTCACCCGAGGCTCCGTCAAGTATGACAATGGCATATTTCATCTGCGTTCCTTATCCTCATAGCTTTTTTGTGTGCCAGCACATAAAACTTTGCGACGCTTAGAAAGTCCTCGCCCCAATTCATACGTGCTTTACGGTATCATAATCCTATGGACACTCAAACATTAACTAGCACAAATTATACCAACACCTACCTCGATACACGAGGCGTGGTCGCCCCTGGAAGCGGGCCAACTTTTACCGAGGCTATTGTCAAAGGAATTGCTCCTGGCGGCGGCTTGTTTGTTCCGCAGATACTGCCACGCTTGACGCTTGATGAGCTCGCCGCACTTGCTCCCCTTTCTTATCCGGAGCTTGCGTCTTATATCTACAAACGTTTTGGCGTTGATATGCCGTCTGGTACTGTAGACGAGCTCATGGGCAAGGCCTACAACACCAATTTTGACCACGAGGCCGTTGCGCCCGTGCGTACGCTTGAGCCTAACACCCACGTGCTTGAGCTGTGGCATGGCCCTACTTCTGCATTTAAGGATATGGCCCTACAGTGTTTGCCGGTGTTCTTTTCTGCCGCTGTTGACCAACTTCGTGCGCAGAAAAACCCTCAAGCACAAGAAGATTTTCTCATTCTAGTAGCGACTTCAGGCGACACTGGAAAAGCCGCTCTTGAAGGTTTTGCCAACCGTGAACACACCAACATCATTGTTTTTTATCCTGACGGTGGCGTAAGCGACATTCAGCTCAAACAAATGGTGACCCAGCTGGGCGACAACGTTGGTGTCTTTGGCGTACGGGGCAATTTTGATGACTGTCAAACGGCGGTCAAGGGAGTTTTTGCCAACGAGGACTTTAATGCCAAGCTCGCCTCCACACATCATCTGCGCCTCTCAAGTGCTAACTCGATTAACTGGGGACGCCTTTTGCCGCAGGTGGTCTACTACGTAAGTGCCTACCTCCAGCTTGTCAAGCGTGGTGAGCTTCTTTGCGGCAATCCTCTCGACATCTGCGTTCCTACGGGAAACTTTGGCAACATTCTTGCAGCATGGTATGCCAAGGAGCTCGGTGTGCCTATCGAGATGCTCTTTTGCGCAAGCAACGATAACCGGGTGCTCACCGACTTTATCAACACTGGCACCTATGACATAACCGATCGTCCCTTTATTCTTACCCCCTCGCCGTCGATGGACATACTTGTTTCAAGCAATTTGGAACGCCAACTTTTTGAGCTTACCGGGCGCAACTCAGAGGCCATTTGCACCTATATGAATAAGTTACGAGATGAGCGACGCTTTACCATTGACCGCGAAACTTTTGCGGCTCTGCGAGCCCAGTTCTCTGCCGATTGGGTTTCTGCCAATGAATCTCTTACCACTATTCGTGAGGTTTTTGAAGCACATAACTATCTTATCGACCCACACACCGCCGTAAGCTGGAAGGTTGCCGAACGTCTGAGAGGGCAAAATCCCGTTTTGGTGGTATCAACCGCTCACTGGGCAAAGTTTGGCACCGACGTATACCGCGCGCTTGCAGGTATTGAAGTTGGTGCGGAGCTACCAGCGGAGCTTGCAGACCTTACGGGTGCTGCGCTCAATGAGTTTGTGGCAGAGAATTGGAATGTTGGTAAGACTGTTGGTAGGGCTGGTGGCAAGGCTGCTGGCGAGGCTGGTAGCAGGGCTTCTGGCAAAGCTGGTGGCGAGGGTGCTGAAAAAGCTCCTGATAAGACTGCCGGTGCGGCAGCCATTCCTTCTCGTCTTGCCTCTCTTGATACCGCTCCCGTTCGTTTTACCGAGGTTATCGACGGAAGCGCCCAAGCCGTTGAACAGGCAGTTTTAGATTGGCTTGAGAGTTGAACTGAGGCATTTTAAGGTGGACTTACCGTTGCGAAGGGCAGAACATTTTCAAAGAAATAATAGTCAAATAGTGTTACAATAGACGTGCGATGCTCGCCAGTATAGGCTTGTTGGAGCCTGACGGGTTCGCCAAAATGGTTTGAAGCGTCTACTTGCGTGGACGCTTCGTCTTATTCTGACTCACGCGCCAGAGCTTAAACACAAGCTCACCGAGTGCTGCTAGCGCCACGAGCAAGCTCGCAGTAGTAGCAAGTATCGAGAGTGTGTCCATACAATTCACCTCCTCCCTGCAAAACAGATAGAGGCGAACCCGTCCTGGCAAACATCGCACTTTTAGCAGTATACTAGCATAAGATTAAAAAAGCAAGCGAGGATTTTACCACTCCTGCTAGACTTATTTATCCACCAATGAGATAATGATTTAACGCAAATCTTTGCCTTGCCTTTGTTTTGCCTAAGCTACATAAAAGCACAGTGAGGTAAGGAACGGTAAGAGTTTTGCCTTGCAATTGCCTTGAAAAAGGCTTAAAGGAGATACCATGAAAAGCATGAAAAAACTCGGAGTAAAAACACGTCTGACCATATATTCGGGCGGTCAAATGGAGCATGGTACTCTCGGTAAAGGCGTCGCAACGCTTATGCGCGGCGTTGTTGAAACGGGCTCACTTAACGCAGCCGCAAAAAATATCAAAATGGCCTATAGCAAGGCGTGGCGCATATTCAAAGAAACTGAGGCTGCCTTTGGCTTCCAGCTCATAAACCGTGACGGTGCCCGGGGCTCAACCCTTACTCAAGAGGGTGAAAAACTCCTTGTAACCTATGAGCAACTTGAAGCAGAGGCAGAAGCGCTCGTAAGCAAGCGATTCAGCGAACTTATCCGCTAAGAATTGACCACTAAGAATTGACCCTCATGAATGAACGCCTATGAATGAACAACTCCTCCTCAATCGTTACCGGCTCCAGCAGCGACGTGGCCATGGCGGCTTTGGCGTTGTTGACATTGCGTGGGATCAGCGGCTGCGCAGACGGGTAGCCATCAAACGCATTCCCCTCCGCGTTGAGGCCAGCGATTTGCCTGGCATTGAGGAGGCACGCACGGCTGCGCTGCTCTCAAACCCGCACATTGTTTCTGTTTATGATTTTGAGATTACCGGCGCTGAAGCCCTTATCATTATGGAAAATGTTGATGGGCCCTCACTTGCCGAGCTCATGCAAAAAAGCCAAGAGCTGTTTGATTTTGATGCCCTGCGTGCCGTTTTGTCTGGTGTAGTTTCTGCGCTTGAATGTGCACACGAAAACCAGGTGCTCCACCTCGACATCAAACCAGCAAATATACTTATCGACCACGCTGGCAACATCAAAATGAGCGACTTTGGCCTTTCTGCCCTTTCAAGCACCGCTGGCTTTACCGGGCCAGAGGGTGGCACTATTGGCTATATGCCGCCTGAGCAAATTGCCATGGAACCCGTTGACGAGCGCAGCGATTTATGGGCGCTCGCCGCACTCACCTATCACTTGCTCACAGGCACTAATCCCTTTTTTGCACACACCGCACAAGAATCATATAACCAAATTGTGTACGAACCAGTTATTTTGCCCTCGGTGCTCTGCCCCGACCTTGACGAGGGCATTGACGATGTTTTGATGAGTGCCCTCGATGCTGATATGGATATGCGTCCACGCTCAGTTAAGGCTTTTTGGAAAAAGCTCTCGGGGTACCTTGGACACGAAAAACGCGGTCAAAAGGAGCTTAAAACTCTGGTAGAGCTTTGGGATACCGACGGAGAAGGTCTTGGGCGCGACGAAGCTGAGTTTGATGTCGAATTTGACGAAAATGACAACGAAGCCGACCAAAACAGCGAGTACGGCATCGTCGAATACGAAGGCGACTACAGCGACTACAACGACCACAGCGAAGCCACCTATACTAACGAATACTCCAACGCCACATTCAACGACCGCCGAGAGCTCGGGCAGGGCGACTTTGAGCAAGAGGCCCGCAAGCACGGCTTAAACTGGCTTTTCAATCGCAAGCCCAAACAACGAGCTCCACGGGCAAAGCAAACTGTCAACGCCCAAGGCTTTGAGTACCTTACGCCCAGCGACTACATCGAGCCTGATGATTTTGACCCCAATGATTACTTTGAAATGCCCGAAATCGACGAGCTCGACAAACAGTATCACAAGCACATGAAAAGCAAGCCTCGAGAGGAGCAGGAGTATTACGAGCATTATGGGAGAAAAACAGCGCGCCGCCAAGCTCCCCTCTGGGAACGTTTTTCTCATCGAAGCCAAAGTGTCTTTCTGCGACTTTTGGCAGCCCTTGGCTGCGGCAGCATGGCGTGGCTGGGCTGCAGTGGCTTGGTAGCCTTTGGCGGACCGCTCGAGTTTAGCCTCACCATGCGTATCCTCATCACACTTGCCATTGCAGCAGGTGGCTTTATTGCTCCTGTGCTTGGCGTGGCGATTGCTTCGCTCGTTCTTGGTATAGGTGTTATTGTTGCCGGACACCCCGTTGAAGGTGCACTCATTCTCGTGGGACTTACCGCCTGGTGGGTCGTAAGTGGTCGGCGCAGCAGTCTTGATGCAACGCTGATGTCGTGTGCTCCCCTTGCGGCATGCCTTGGTTTGCCCTTTGCTATCGCCTTGCTTGCAGGATTTTTTCTAAAACTCAAACGGGCTCTTGCCCTAAGCCTCACCGCTGGACTTTTGCTCACCTTGCTGAGCGTGCTCGCGCCAGCTTTGCACCTCTTCCCCACCTCAGCAGATTTCCTAGCCCCCGAGCTGCTGCGCTGTGGGCCGGAACTACAAATCGCCGCAACAACGGCAACAACGGCAACAACTGCAACAACCGCAACAAGCGCAACAACTGCAACAACTGCGGCAACTGCGGCAACTGCAGCAAATACTGGGCTGTTATCAGGTCTTAAAGCAGCCTTTTTGAGTCCTGAGGCACTGGTGGCATTGGTCGGGTGGATTTTGGCCACTTGTCTCTTATCTCTAGCCTGCACCCGCCAGAGTCGGGTATTATGGTTACTAGGCAGTTTTTTGGCGATTCTTGCATGTGCAGCGGGTATTTTGGTACTTCCCATACTTACCGCGCCACTCGTTATGAACTCGACCACAAACTTCCTGCTTTTGGTTGGCCCCATTGTTAGCCTAACGGTTTCTTTTGTGCTGGTTCTCATTATGGTAACAACCGGCTTTGAGGCTCAGCCAGAAGTTTACAATAAACAAAGGGCGCGTCGCACTTCGGCGCAAAAAAGATAAAAAATAGTGAGTTACCAGCGCACAACAAAATGTGCGTCAAAATACCAGGAGTGAGATACGTAAGATACGCTCGACAAGAAAGTAGGTTGTAATGGGTAAGGTACTTTCGCAATTTGAAAACGGGGTAGAAAACGCCGTAGATGCCGCAGCGGGCGCAGTGTTCAAGTCGCCCATTGAGCCAGCCCAAATTGCAAAAAAGGCAGAAAAGCAGATGAGGCAAAACCGCCTGGTGGGCTCTGGTCGTCAGTATGCCCCCACCTTGTACAACGTCCTCGTTAATGCCGATGACAACAAGCGGCTTTTTGGGTTTTATCCCACGATGGCTGCCGAGATAGAAACCTACCTCATGGCAAAAGGCGCTCATGCTGGTCTTGACTTTGACGGCAGGCCACTGGTGCGCTTTATTGTTGATGACGGCCTTAAAAAAGGGAAGTTCGATGTTATTGCCGAGAATGTAGCTGCACCCGTTATCCGCAAGCTGCGCGATGAAGAGATGCAGTATTACGGTCTTGCCCCCAAAGGGGCTCCGGCAGGCGCAGCGGCGGTGGCGGCTCCCATGGCAGCTGCGGTTCCAGCAGCTCCAGCAGTAGTTCCCCTTGATGCGAATCTCGCTCCTGCGGCTGGTGCCCTAGGAGCCCTCGACAACGCAAGTGGCTATTATGGCGATGGACTCGACGTAAACGCCGATGTTTCTTTGGAGCAAGCAGCAGAACACGCCCTTGACGATGCTCAGGCAGACGGAACACTGCCAAGCAAAGGAAGCTCCGTGCTCGTCGACCTCAAAGACAATACGCGCAAGCCAATGGGACTTCGCACCATGACTGTCGGGCGCAATCCTTCAAACGATATTGTGCTAAACGATGCTAATGCCTCCCGCGTGCACGCACAATTTACCCAAGATATTACGGGAACGTGGAAGCTCACCGATTTAGACTCCACGAATGGCACGCAACTTAACGACCGTCCTGTCAAGCAAGCCTTCCTAAATGATGGCGATCATATCACCATCGGGCTCACAACGTATGAGTTCAAAGCATGATTGACATTACGCTTCTCGTTGGCAGGCTGTTGCTCGTCGCCCTCCTGTTTTTGTTTCTGATTGTGGTTATGCGCACGGGAATTGGGCTGGTACGCGGTCAAAATCTCAAAGGAGCACGCTGGAGCATTGCTGTTGAGCAAGGGCCTCGGGAGCTGCGAGGCATGCGCCTCAATGTTTCTGGGCCTCTTATTGTAGGTCGCTCGCCCGGTGCCGACATCGTGGTAACTGCCGACTACGTTTCTGGGAGTCACGCACGTTTTTGCCTCATAGGCGAAGACCTTACCGTAGAGGATTTAGGCTCAACAAACGGAACCTACGTCAACGCCGCCTACATCGAAACACCGGTGGTGCTCAAAGATGGCGACTTGGTAAGTATCGGAGAAACAAGCATAAGGATTAGACATTCATGAGAGATGCCTCAACGCACAACAAAAAAACTGCTCGACACACAAAAGAAATGCCAGCGGTGTTGGCAGATTCGATTGTTGAAAACCCCTTTGGCGCTCGCACTGACGTTGGCTGCGTGCGCGAGCACAATGAGGATTCCTTTATCGCACAAGCTCCTCTGTATGCTGTTGCCGATGGTATGGGTGGCCATGCCGCTGGAGAAGTTGCAAGCGAAATAGCCATTCAAATGCTTTCAGAAAAGGCTCCGGGCAACTACAATCCCGAGGCTTTGGCAAACGCCGTTGCTCAGGCAAATAGTGCCATTCAGCGTGCTTCGATAAAAGGCATTGGCAAATCGGGAATGGGCACAACACTTACTGCTGCGCTCATTTGTGGGTCACGGTTGCTCATAGCGCAGGTGGGCGATTCTCGCGCTTATCTGCTGCGAAATAAAGAGCTCCACCAGCTTACCTCTGACCATTCTTACGTTGCTGAGCTGGTTGCCGCAGGAAAAATTACTCCTGAGGAGGCAGCGGTTCACCCTCGCCGCTCAATTATCACGCGAGCTTTGGGAGGCGACTCTGCTACCGAACCTGATTTGTTTACCATGCACGTTAAAGTTGGAGATCGCCTCTTGCTTTGCTCCGACGGCTTGACTGGCATGGTTGATGACGAGAATATAACTGCTGTTCTCACCACTACGCCCGACCCTCAAAAAGCCGTTGACACACTTGTTGAGGCTGCACGTCAAGCTGGCGGCATGGACAACATTACCGTTATTGTTGTTGATATTGCCACTATTGAGGGAGATGTAAATCCCCACGAAGCTTTAGACGGAGCCCTAGACAAAGCACGTGCCAAGCGCGAGGGCGGTACGAGCGGTGCAGGTGGCGCTAGTGGTAGTGGTACGGGTGGTGCAGGCGGCGCTCTTGGTATGAGTGAAATAACTGCGGGAGAAAGCAGTGCTCGCAGCGCACGAGGCGCACACGAAAATATGCACGCTCGGCACGCAAGCAAAACGTCACAGAAAAAAGCTGACCGCAAGCGCAGGGGCGCACTTTTAGGAATTATCACCTTTTTGGTGCTGTTTGTTTTGCTGGTTGGCGGTGCTATTGGCGGCACCTATCTTTATGCGAAAAACGTTGCGTTTTTGCGCATCGACGATGGTTATGTAACCGTTTATCGAGGACTTAACGGAGATGTTCTCCCTGGCATCAAGCTTGAATGGCTTGAACGCAAAACCGACATTGCCTCAAGCGACCTCACGCCTAACATCGCACAGCGTCTTGAAAAAGGTATTTCTGTTGCCTCTTTGGACGATGCAGAGAGCCTCATTATTGAATATGAAGAACTTATAGAGGCAAAGGCGCAAGCTGCTCAATCTAGTGCATCAGCTGAAGATACTGCATCAAATCAGGCAGCTCTTTCTGGCCAACCGAAAGCTCAGCCGTGAGTCGTCGCACAACAGAACTCCTTTTACTGCTTGCTGCTAGTCCCGTTGTTATTTTGCTATTTGTTTTAGCAATTTTGAACGATGGCAAGCCGCTTGACGTCTGGACGCTTGCCGTTCCGCTCGGCTTGTTTACCGCCTTTATCATCTCTCACGTTGCCATACGTTTGCTCGCACCCAATGCCGATGCCGCTTTGCTCCCTATCGCTTTTGTGCTGAGCGGCATCGGCATTGCTTTTGTTATGCGGCTCGGCGCTGACATTGATCCCAACATGGCAAGCAGACAGGTTCTCTGGCTCTTTGTTGGTATTGCAGCTATGGTGCTTACGCTTGTTTTTGTGCGCTCAGTGCGCAACCTTGGCAACTACAAATACACCATCATTATTTTGGGTGTTGTCTTTTTGATACTCCCAGCTGTTATTGGTATCGAACAGAACGGCTCAAAAATATGGCTCCAAATAGCAGGCGTTTCTTTCCAGCCGGGAGAGATTGCCAAGTTTCTTATCGTGCTTTTCCTTGCCGGCTATTTGGCAGATAACCGCGAGATGCTTTCGGTCTCAGGGCGACGCCTTGGTCCTGCCACTATTCCTGATTTCAAGACTCTCGTACCCCTCATTTTAATGTGGGTCTTAAGCATGGGCATCGTTGTTTTTCAACGCGACTTGGGTAGCGCTCTGCTTTTCTTTGGGATATTTCTCGTCATGCTTTACGTCGCCACAGGGCGGCTCTCCTACATCATAACCGCGGTTGGTCTTGGCGCAGTAGGTGCCGTGGCTGCCTTTTTTGTCTTTGGACACGTGCAAGACCGTGTTGAAATCTGGCTTGACCCGTTTGCCCATGAACGCGGTTACCAGCTCACCCAAGCGCTTTATTCCCTCGCAGAAGGCGACCTTATCGGCACCGGCATTGGACGTGGCATGCCTACACTTATTCCCATTGTTGCAAGCGACTTCATTTTTGCTGCCATTGCCGAGGAAATGGGGCTTATCGGCGCAAGCGGTCTGCTCTTGCTCTTTGTTCTTTTTGCGGTGCGTGGTCTTGCCATTGCGAGCCGAGCCCGCTCAGACATGGAAGCGTTTACTGCCACAGGACTTACGGCCGCCATATCCTTGCAAGCCTTTGTTATTGTTGGCGGCGTTACCTTACTTATCCCCCTTACCGGCGTGACCCTGCCCTTTATTAGTCAGGGCGGCTCGTCGCTGCTTTCAAGTTTTATTATTTTGGGACTTTTGCTTCGAACCTCTGATGCGGGCACGGGACACGAGATGGAGCTTCAGTCCACCGCTGCACTCGATGGTGGCGTGCTCGGACGTTTTGCATTAGGCAAGCGCATCACCGTACTTATCACCTGTTTTTGTTTGATTTTTGCCGTTGCCATTGGCAACCTTACCTATGAGATGATTGTGCGTGCACCTGCCTTGCGTGCCATGCCCTCAAACAATCACCAACTTATTAAAGAGGAGCGGGCACAACGAGGAACTATCCTCACCGCCGATGGGGTCATTTTGGCAGAAAGCGTTCCCCGCAGTGGCGACAAAGAAGGTTACCAGCGCATATATCCCGAAGGCTCAATGGCTGCCCACCTGATTGGTTATGCCTCTGCGAAATATGGACTTGCCGGTATCGAGGCTTCACAGCAAGAGGTTTTGCGCGGCGAGGTTGGTTTTTCAAATTGGCGCGACGTTGTTGACACCATGGCAGGCAAGCCGCTGCCCGGCAACGACGTAACGCTCACCATTGACTCTCGTATCCAGAGAAGTGCAGAAGGCATTTTGGAAGGTCGCTCGGGCGCAGTTGTGGCACTTGACGCAAGAACCGGAGAAGTCTTGGCAATGGCGAGCAGCCCCACCTATGACATAAATGCGGTCGAAGATCTCCTCAAAAATAGTGGGGATGACGGTGCTGGCATCGGTGGTGGCACAAGCCAACTTTACAATCGCGCCACTACCAATCTCTACGCACCGGGCTCTACCTTTAAGATGGTTACCCTTACCGCCGCACTCGAGCGCGGGGGCATTACCCTTGCCGACACGTACAAAGCTCCGGGCAAACTTGAAATTGGCAATGCCTTTGTGACTAACTACAAGGGCGAATCTTACGGAACTATCTCGGTCAAACAAGCCTTTGAGCTTTCCTCAAATACCGTGTTTGCGCAGCTCTCAGAAAAAATTGGAGCCAAAAACCTTGTTTCGGCTGCGTCTGAGTTTGGCTTTGGGCGCAAGCTTGGACAAGATTTCTATGTCGAACCTTCGCTCATGCCCAACCCTGCAGACATGACAACCTGGGAAACCGCCTGGGCAGCTGCGGGTGAGCCCGTAGGAGAACACCCCAGCTCGCCTCCTGGCCCGCAAGCAACCGTGATGCAAATGGCACTGGTCTGTTCGGCCTTTGCAAACGGCGGCACCATTATGAACCCCTATGTGGTGGCCTCAACATCAAGCGCAAACGGACAAAAACTCACCACAACAAGCCCTCAAACCTTTGGACGAGCAGTATCGGACTACGCGGTTTCTAAAGTCAATGAGTCAATGGCAGGAGTTGTTACCCAAGGAACAGGCATGGCAGCGCAAATTGGCGGAAAAACTGTGCGCGGAAAAACAGGTACTGCCGAGCGCACGGGCGACACCATAGATTCTTGGTTTGTTGGTTATGTAGACGTTGGAAAACGAAGCGTAGTGGTTGCTGTGGTGCTTGAGGACGCCGAAAGTGGTGCGGCTACGCCCAATGCACGCCAAGTTCTCCAAAAAGCAGTTGAGATATACGGATAAGAGAAGCGAAGAACTAAGAGAGCTGCAGAAAAGTTTGAGAAGGCAAGAAGCAGGCAAAACTATACAAAAGATGGATTTTTTATTGATTTGCAGTATCATATAAAGGTTCAATGAACAAGGGAGAGAAACGTGATTGACAGAGTATTTGGTGGTAGGTATCGTCTGACCGAAAGAATCGGCATCGGTGGCATGGCAGAGGTCTACAAGGCCAGCGATGAGGTATTAGGACGCACGGTCGCCGTTAAGGTGATGCTGCCCCAATACGCCGCTGACCCTACCTTTGCTACGCGCTTTAAGCAAGAGGCACAGGCAGCAGCCAACCTCCAAAGCCCCTATATCGTCAACATCTACGACTGGGGTCAAGAGGCCGGAACTGAGAGAGCAGAAGGCACGTACTACATTGTTATGGAGTATATACGTGGAACTGATCTCAAAACGGCCATTGAGCAGCGTGGAGCCATAAATCAGCGTAAAGTTGCAGAGATAGGCTCGCAGGTCTGCTCGGCATTAAGCGTGGCACACAGCTACGACGTTATTCACCGTGACATCAAACCTCACAACCTTATGATACAACCAGACGGCAACACCAAGGTCATGGATTTTGGTATTGCTCGTGCAAATAATTCAAACCTTACACAAACTGGTAGCGTACTGGGCACGGCTTACTATGTTTCGCCAGAGCAGGCGCAGGGCAAACAGCTCAGCGTTTCGACCGACATCTATTCCCTCGGCGTGTGTTTATATGAAGCCGCCACTGGTCAGTTGCCTTTTGACGGCCCAGATGCAGTTTCTATTGCAGTTAAGCACGTGAGCGAACAGCCCCGTTTGCCTCGCGAGGTAAATCCCAGTATTGATCCTGTATTTGAGGCTATTATCATGCGCGCCATGTCTAAAGACCCTGCCCAGCGTTTTAGCACGGTCGAGCAGATGCGTGTTGCCTTAAACGACTACCTTGCTGGCCGCCTAAGCGTTAATGCCGTAGGCGGAGATGCACGCACGCAGGTCATGGGTGCTGGTGCTGGTAGTGCTGCAGCAAAAACTACGGTTACACCTCGTGCGCAAGCTGCTGGCATGGCTCCTGTTAATGGAACAACTGTTATGCCTCCGCTTGCAGGACGTGGTAGCAATAGCTCCTCTTTCGATTCTGAGGAGGAGGACAACCTCGGCAAAAAGGTTGGCATTGCTGTTGGTGTAGCTGCCGCCCTGCTCATTATCATTGTCGCCGCGCTTATCATTATCAACCCCTTTGGTGCTCCTCCAGAACCCGAAGATGGAGAAGTGCTGGTGCCAAGCGTCACCAGAATGACCCTTGAAGAAGCTACTGAAAAACTGGAAGATGCCAAACTCGAAGTTGGCGAAGTGGAAGAGGAGTACAGCGACACCATTGAAGAAGGCGAGGTCATCAGCCAAGATCCTCGCGCAGGGGAACCGGTAGCTGAGGGCTCCAAGGTTAATCTTGTTGTTTCAAAGGGAGCAGACCTTATCGAAATGCCCGAATTGCTTAATTTGTCCCAGGCACAAGCGGAGGCACGGCTGAAGGAACTTGGTCTGGATTACACCATAGAACAAAAAAGTGATCCTGATGTTGACGAAGGAAAAGTCTGCGGGCAAAGCGTTGAGGCTGGTGAGAAAATCAGACCAACCCTGAGAGTTACTGTTTTTGTTTCCTCAGGACCTGGATCTGTAAATGCTCCCGATGTTCGCGGTTTATCTAAGGCCGATGCGAAAGCGCAGCTTGAGACAGCAGGCTTTAAGGTTAAATTTGCCAAAGAAATTTACTCTTCAGAATATGAGAAAGGTCTTGTTGTTGTCCAGAGTCCTGATCCTTATGGAGGACCCATGGAACGTGGTGAAACTATCACTTTGACTGTTTCTAAGGGTCCTGAACCAGCCAAAAAGGTCAAGGTGCCCGCTGTTCGGGGAATGACACTTTCTCAAGCACAAAGTCAGCTTCAAGCTGTTGGCTTGATAATTGATTACAAGGGAATTCCAGGAGCTAATCAGAGAGTTGACACGCAGGACCCCTCAGCGGGCACATCGGTAGATGTGGGCTCAATAGTCACGGTTACATTTGCAGATCCTGAGCCTGTTTCCCCGCCCACCCCCGTAGATCCCGCCTGGCTTTCTGGTGTCTTTCTTGGTTCACTAAGTCTTTTGCTCGGAAGGCTTAATTAGTCAACAAGAGGACCATTGCGTAAGCGAACTAAATGGGCGGCCCTACACACTTTGTGTGTAGGGCCGCTTTTCATAACTGATAGCGAGCAGCACCTTGCCAGCCATATCCAGAAACGGCTTGTACGCAAACAGTATAGCCAGGGCTCGGCGCGTGGACAAACTTGCCCTTGCCAATGTAGATGCCAACATGATTGTACATCCAAAGAATATCGCCTGGCTGAGCATCAGAAACGTTCAGACGCATTGGCGCGTCTGAATACTGGTCGTTGCCACCGCGAGGGATAGTAATGCCCACCTGCCTGTATGACCACGATGTAAGCCCTGAGCAATCAAATTCATTTGGTCCAGAGGCTGCCCAAACATAGTCGCAACCAACACGCGATAGGGCAGCTTCTACAATACTGCCATACGTTTCTCCATCGTAAGGTACGTAACCGCCCGCACTTGCGCCACTTGACCCCGAAGACTGATTTGAGGCAGCCTCTTCGGCGCGGCGAGCTTCATCAGCCTTGCGTTTTGCCTCAGCTTTGCGCTCTTTTTCTACGAGCTTAGCAACCTCATCTTCAAGCCCACTGAGCTCACTTTGGTAGGTGTTAACTATGTTTTGGGCCTCTGCCTTAGCTGCCTCGGCAGCATTGAGGGCTTTGGCAGCAGCTTTTTCTTGGCTCGCAAATTCTTTGCGTGCAAGCTCAGCTTCTTTCTTTACTGCTCTGGATTCATCTATAAGGTTGGCATCGCGCTCGTTAACATCGCTTAAAATCCTCCAAGAAGTGCTAAACTCCTCAAAGCTGTGCGCTCCAAAAATAACATCGAGAAAACCGAGGGGACCTTGTCGATACATAGAGCTGGCGCGCTTGCCAAGCATATCTTGCAGCTCACTTTGACGTGCTTGAGCCACATCTATGCGTCCTTGCGCCTCATCCATGCCAGCAACAGCTGTGTCATGAGCGTCAAGGGCACTGTTGTAATCGTTGGAGTATTGGTCAAGCAGTGCGTTCCACTCGCTCATTTTACGACGCACTTCGTCTGCTTCTGCCTGTTTTTCTGCAGAAGTGACTGCAAAAGCGTTAGGCGCGCTAAGCAGTTGTGTTGCACAAGCGCCTGCAGCAGCAACTGCCGCCAAACTTACAAAGCCGCGTCGAGAGAGCGGTACATCACAATGTTTCGAGACATTAGTTTGAGAACATTCGTTCAAAGTCTCGCAGGTTTTAGGCATCTTCGTTTAAGCTCCTTTGCCATTTCCA
>Ga0082212_10002016_pt1 | contig 29878 bp, 29 predicted proteins | sample TergutNt197P3_FD_71548 | JGI IMG/M metagenome (GOLD analysis project Ga0082212, IMG submission 71548) | Neocapritermes taracua P3 segment gut microbial communities from Petit-Saut dam, French Guiana - Nt197 P3 | ecosystem: Host-associated > Arthropoda: Insects > Digestive system > Gut ...
CTCATACTTGACGAGCCGACGGCAAACGTCGACGAGGCGAGTGCCGTAAAAATAAAAGATGATAAAATACGTGAGGCATTGAGTAATTTCGAAGGAGTAGAACACCGTTTGGAATACGTGGCAAGCGTGCGCGGAATCAAATTTATCAACGACAGCAAAGCCACCAACGTAAACTCTTGTTGGTATGCGATACAAAGCACGAAAACACCGCTTGTACTCATTCTTGGCGGAACAGACAAAGGAAACGATTACAGCGAGTTAGATAAAATTGTACAGGAAAAAGTCCACACTATCGTATGTTTAGGCGCGGACAACGAAAAACTGTTAAAACATTTCAGCGGAAAAGTGGAGAATATTTACGATACACATTCGATGGAAGAAGCTGTAAACATCGCTTACAAATCTGCAAACAAAGGAGATACCGTATTATTATCGCCTTGTTGTGCCAGCTTCGACCTCTTTGAAAATTACGAAGACCGCGGACGAAAATTTAAAACCTGCGTGAAAAACTTATAAATAAATCAGTCGTCAGTCAATAGTCAAAAACTAATGGCTATCGACTAACAACTAACGACTAAAAATATGAACGATTTATTAAAAAAATACTTAAAAGGCGACACTGTCATTTGGATAGTATTTATGTTGTTGTGCCTTATTTCGGCCGTCGAAATGTACAGCGCGTCGAGTTCGCTTGCATACAGAGGCAGCAGCCACACTGCACCAATACTTTCGCACATTACATTTCTCGGAATGGGCGCTGTCGTCGTATTTTTGGTGCATCTTGTTCCTTACAAATATTTCAGAATGTTTAATTATTTGCTGATGATTACAGCCTTTGTTACGCTGATAATTACACTGTTTCAAGGAATAAGCGCAGGCGGAGCAAAAAGATGGATTGATATGGGATTTTTCCAATTTCAACCATCCGAATTAGCAAAAATATCTGTCATCATTTTTATCGCGGACATATTGGCGCGCAAACAGCAAAAAGAAGGAAACGCCGACGAAGCTTTCAAGCCGATTGTTATTGTATTAGGCGTTTTTTGCGGACTCATTTTTACCGAAAATTTCTCGACAGCTTTTCTCATTTTTGCCATTGCCGTGCTAATGATGATTATCGGACGTGTTTCATTCAAAAAAATCGGGCAGTTGTTGGGCATAGTGGCAATAATCGGCAGTATTGCTTTTGTTATCGGTTGGAAAATTCCGGCAGAATATCTTGGACCATTAGACAGGTTGCCGACACAAGTTGGACGTGTTATGTCTTTTACCGATAAAGAAAATAAATTTGAGTTGAACGACAAAACCCGTCAAGTTGTGAATGCACAAATAGCCATTGCGAACGGCGGATTTTTTCCAAAAATGCCCGGAACAAGTGCACAGCGAGATTATTTGCCCGAAGCATATTCCGATTTCATTTATGCCATTGCTATCGAAGAAATGGGATTGTTGGGTGGACTGTTCATTATCGCGCTGTACTTGATATTGCTTTACCGAGCGGGAATTGTAACCTTCAAAAGTACACAAACTTTCCCTGCCTTGCTGGTCATCGGGCTTTCGTTGATGATTGTTGTGCAAGCATTTATCAGCATGGCAGTAGCAACGAGTTTAGGACCGGTTACAGGACAGCCGTTACCGCTTATCAGCCGTGGCGGAACATCTATTTTAGTAACGTGTATCTATTTTGGAATGATTTTGAGCGTAACACGTTCATTACAAGAAGAAAATAAAAACGAAAGCGTAGAAATCGAAGAGGTTAAAGAGTAAGAATAATTATAAAGATATGGAATTAGAAGATAATGGAATACCAAAAGGACGGACGAGAGAAGAAATCCAACAGCGAGAAAAAATCATCAAAGATTTTTACGCTAATTGGAATGCTGCAAATCCCGAAAAGAGAATTTATAATACTAACTTGCAAGAGTTTATCTATATTAAGTTTTTATCCATTCAAGAAACTGCCGAAAAAGCCGCACGTAGTTATAAATCTACGCTTGCTGTTACATATTTAACTGAAATTTTAGAACTTGCAAAAACTATAAATTACACAAAACCAAAAGAAGGTAACAAAAAACAAAGTCGTTTTTCCGACATTATCATTATGCAATACAATAAAGCGAATTTTGGGAAAATCAAATTAACGGTAGGCATTTTACGTGGCAAAAAAGAAAATATTCAATATTGTATTACTGCAATAGAAAAAACGACTGTACAACCCGCAACAAACACGCAATAGTTATACAATCGTTCAATTTTCTTAATGCAAAGATACAAATATTATTCTAACAAACAATGAATTTCAGAAAAATATTTCAAAAATAAAAATGAAGTAACCATGAAACAACACATCAAAATAATCATTTCCGGTGGCGGAACAGGCGGACACATATTTCCTGCCATTTCGATAGCAAACGCCTTGAAAGCAAAACTTCCCGATGCTGAATTTTTATTTGTAGGCGCGGAAGGCAGAATGGAAATGGAAAAAATTCCGGCGGCAGGATACAAAATCATCGGCTTACCCGTCAGCGGATTCGACCGTGCGCATTTGCTCAAAAACGTAAAAGTGCTTTTCCGATTGTTGAAGAGTATGAGAATGGCGAAGAAAATTATTAAAGATTTCAAGCCCGATGTGGCGATAGGCGTTGGCGGATACGCGAGCGGACCAACGTTAAAAGCTGCCAATCAAGCCAATATAAAAACAGTGTTACAAGAGCAAAACTCTTTTGCCGGTGTAACCAATAAACTGCTGGCTAAAAAAGCGTCGCTTATTTGCGTTGCTTACGAAGGCATGGAACGCTTTTTTCCGAAAGAAAAAATCATTTTAACAGGAAATCCCGTTCGCCAAAACCTAAAAGAAGGCATTGACAAAAAAGACGAAGCATACGATTATTTCAACTTCGACAAAAACAAAAAAACGCTGTTGATCGTCGGCGGAAGCCTTGGCGCGCGCACTATCAATCAAAGCATTATGGCAAAAATTGATGAATTGGCAAAATCGGATATTCAAGTCATCTGGCAAACCGGAAAATTTTACATTGATAATATTCGCGAAGAATTAAAATCTAATCCTGAATTAAATTCAGGAGTAAATCCAACATCTAAAATCCATATTACCGATTTTATTTCGCGAATGGATTACGCATACAGCATTGCCGATTTAATTATTTCACGCGCCGGCGCAAGTTCGATTTCCGAATTATGTTTATTGGAAAAAGCAACTATTTTAGTACCATCGCCCAATGTTTCGGAAGACCATCAAACGCACAATGCTATGGCGTTGGTCAATAAAAATGCCGCTATCATGATAAAAGACAGCGAAGCCGTCGAAAAGTTGGCAAACGAAGCATTGACCTTAATTCACGATGAAGAAAAATTAACCGATTTAAGAAAAAACATTGCTAAATTAGCTGAAGCAGATTCGGCAAATAGAATTGCCGATGAAATTATAAAAATCATAGAAAAATGAGCGAAACAAAACATATATATTTCTTGGGAATCGGCGGTATCGGAATGAGTGCGCTTGCTCGCTATTTCAAAGCAAAAGGCTTTGAAGTAAGCGGTTACGACCGCACACAAACCGTGCTGACTCGTGAGTTGGAAAGCGAAGGAATAAGCGTACATTATGCCGCTCAAATTCCGCCATTTAGAGACGCAATGCATTGCGTCTCTACAGACAATACATTGGTCGTTTACACGCCTGCTGTTCCCGAAGATTTTGAAGAATTTGTTTATCTCAAAAACAACGGTTTCCAAATGATGAAACGCGCACAAGTGTTGGGCGAAATTACTCGCGCCGAAAAAGGTATTTGCATTGCCGGAACACATGGAAAAACAAGTACTTCGACCATGACAGCGCATTTAATTTATCAGTCGCACGTTGGTTGTAGTGCGTTTTTAGGCGGTGTTTCAAAAAATTATGATACGAATTTGTTGCTTTGTAGAGACGCAATGCATTGCGTCTCTACAGATTACGTCGTCATCGAAGCCGACGAATACGACCGCTCGTTCCATCAGCTTTCGCCTTATATGGCGTTGATTACGGCTGCTGATGCCGACCATTTGGATATTTACGGCAGTAAAGACGAGTTTCGCAAAAGTTTTGAAAAATTTGCTTCGTTGGTAAAACCAAACGGATTTTTAATTGTAAAAGAAGGATTGGATTTGGACGTTCGTACAGACGCAATGCATTGCGTCTCTACATTTACATACGGAATGAACAAAGGCGATTTTCACGCCGAAAACATCAACATCGAAAATGGCGAAATTTATTTCGACTTTGTAACACCAACAGAAACGATAAAAAATATTCAGCTTGGCGTACCCGTTTTAATTAATGTAGAAAATGCCGTTGGTGCAATGACGCTGACGTACTTGGCTGGTGTCAAACCCGATGAATTGCGCGCAGGAATGGCAAGTTTTGCAGGCATTCGCCGCCGGTTTGATATTCAAGTAAAAACCGACAAAATCGTTTATTTAGACGACTATGCACATCATCCCGAAGAACTTCGGGCAAGCATTTCGTCCATAAAAGCATTATATCCGAACAAAAAAATTTGTGGTATTTTTCAACCACATCTTTACACGCGCACACGTGATTTTATGAATGGTTTTGCCGAAACGCTTTCGTTGCTCGATGAATTGATTTTATTGGATATTTATCCCGCACGAGAATTACCGATTGAAGGCGTTTCGTCAGATATTATTTTTGATAAAGTCACAATAAAAAACAAAACAAGAGCAACCAAAGAAAATTTGCTTACCATATTAAAAAACAAAGAATTAGAAGGCGTTCTCGTTACATTTGGCGCAGGCGATATTGATACTTGCGTGCCGAAAATAAAAGAAATGCTCGAAGCAAAATAATCAAATATTTCCCACCAAGACACTAAGAACACAAAGTTTTTTAGTGGACTTTGTGCCTTTGTGGGAAATAAATCGTAAATTATAAAAACTATGTCTAAACTAAAAATCATATTAATTCTATTGGGTATCTTTGCGATTGTATCCTATTTGATTTTTGCTGTTATTTCGTTTTCAGGAAAGAACAATGAAAAAGTGTGCAGCGATTTGATTATTAACATAAAAGACAGCACAGAATTAGGGTTTATCAACGAAAAGAAAATTGCATTAATTTTGCGAAAAGAAAATCTCAATCCGATTGGTAAAACGCTGAAAGAGATTAATGCTGCTACGATTGAAAAAACATTGTTGAAGCATCCTGTTATCAAAAGAGTGGAATGTTATAAAACTTCGTCAGGCAACATAAAAATAGATATTTGGCAAAAAAAACCAATGTTTCGGATTATGCTGAACAATGGTGCCAATTATTACGTTGATTATGAAAGAAAAAAATTGCCGTTGTCTGACGATTTTGTTGCATACGTGCCGATTGTTACCGGAACCGCAAGTAACGAATTCGTAACCGGCGAGTTATTCGATTTTATTGACTTTTTACGAAAAGATAAATTTTGGAATTCACAAATTGTTCAGATTGATGTAGACAGCAATCAAGAAATAGAATTAACGCCGAGAGTTGGCAACCATATTATTTTGCTCGGCACATTGGAAAATTACAACGACAAGCTGAAAAGTTTACTGAAACTTTATCAAGAAGCCTTAAATACAGGTGGTTGGAATCAATATAGCAAAATTGATCTTCGCTACCGAAACCAAATTATTTGCACAAAAAAACAATAAAAATATACTGCTATGACAACAGAAAAAGAAACTCCGATTGACAATTATTTCGCCGCCATAGATTTAGGCAGTTCGAAAATTACAGGTGTCGTTGCTCAAAAAACAGACGAAGGAAGAATAAATATTATTGCTTGCGAGCAAACAGAATCTCAAGGAATTCGGCGCGGCGAAGTAAAAAATTTATCCGACTGCGCTTACAAAATTAACGAAATTGTAAAAAAACTCGAAAACCACAAAGCGCTAAGAGACAATAAAATAGAGATTAAAAAAATCTATGTCGGCTTGGGCGGACATACTATAAAAACGCAGGCAAACGGTATAAAAAGAATACTTGGCGGCGAGGAGGTTACCGAAGCCACCATCAACGAAATGTTGAACGAATGCCGGAAAATGAGATTAGAAAACAGCGAAACATTCGAGGTTGTTGAGCAGGAATTTTTAGTGGACGGAATGCTCGAATACAATCCCGTTGGAATGACGTGCGACAGCGTGCAAGGCAATTATAAAATCATTCACGGCAAACCGGAATTAAAAGGCAGCTTATTGCGCAGTTTCAGCAAAGCCAATCAGCTTGAAGTGGCGGGAATGTTCATTTCGCCCGTAGCAACAGCAGAAGCCGCATTAACCGAAACGGATAAAGAAATGGGTTGCGCATTGATTGATTTCGGCGCCGACACAACTTCTATCTGCGTGTATTACAACGGTTATTTAAGGCACGTTGCCACTGTTCCTTTTGGCGGAAATGTGGTAACGAGCGACATCAAAGATTTGCACGTTACGCAGGATATTGCCGAAAAAATAAAAATAAAATTCGGCAACGCGATGGCGGCATTGGAAACAAAAAAACATATTGTTATTCCCGAACAAGAAGGAAAAACTATTTCGACCGAGGTTCTCGCCTCTCTCATCGAAGCCAGAATAGACGAAATTCTCGATTTTGTTTGGAAAGAAATAGAAAAATCGAAGTTCGCTTCGAAACTCGGAAACGGTATTATCATTACAGGCGGCGCATCGCAATTAAAAAATTTAGACAAATTTATCAGTTCCAAAACAGGCTGCGATGTCCGCTATGCAAGCCACGCAAGGCACATTGACATTGAATCGAAATTTGACGAAGATGTTAATTCGCTCGTGATTGGACTTTTGTTGTTAGCCAACGAAACCTGTGCCGTTACAAAGGTAGAAGTTGATGATGATGTTGTTGTTGAAGTGAAGGAAGAAAAGAAAGTAGCCAAAAAAGGATTTGGCACAAGAACGAAAAGACCGGTTGTGGCAATAACAAATTTCTTCGGAAATCTTTTTAACTTGGAAGAAAACGACGAAAACGAAAAAATGTAACAACTAAAACCTCAAATACTATGCAAGAAGAATTACTTGACTTTGTCATCAGCAAAGAAAAATCGCCCATCATTAAAGTGATTGGTGTTGGCGGCGGCGGCGGAAACGCTGTGAATCATATGTTCCGCCAAGGTATACACAATGTAGCCTTTGTGGTTTGTAATACCGATTATCAAGCGCTTATCGATTCGCCTGTGCAAACAAAAATACAACTCGGCGGCGACCTTACCGAAGGACTTGGCGCAGGCAATAAACCCGAAAAAGCGCGCAATGCAGCTATCGAATCGCTTCCCGATATTGAGCAAATATTGAGCGAAAACACCAAAATGGTTTTCATAACTGCAGGAATGGGCGGCGGAACAGGCACAGGCGCAGCGCCCATCATTGCCAAAGCCGCCAAAGATATGGGAATATTGACCGTAGGAATTGTTACGATTCCGTTCTTATTTGAAGGAAAAAAGAAAATTCAACAAGCCTTAGACGGTGTTGAAGAAATCAACAAACACGTTGATGCGCTGCTTGTTATCAATAATGAAAAATTGCGCGAAATATATCCTGACCTCGAACTGGCAAACGCCTTTGCAAAAGCCGACGATGTGCTGGCAAATGCAGCAAAAGGCATCGCCGAAATCATTACCATAACCGGATATGTAAACGTCGATTTTGCCGATGTGGACACCACCATGCGCGACGGTGGCGTAGCCATTATGAACAGCGGACGTGGAAATGGCGAAAAACGCATCACGAAAGCGATTCAAGACGCGCTTCATTCGCCGTTGCTCAACGACAACAACATACAAAAAGCGAAGAAAATTTTGTTGAACATTTATACTTCCAAAACCAATCAGGTAAAAATGGACGGCGTGAGCGAAATCCACGAATTTATGGAAGCAATGGGCGACGATATTGAAGTAATCTGGGGCGCAACGTTTGACGACTCATTGGAGGATGATGTGAAAATAACCATCATTGCTACAGGCTTTGGTATTGGAAATATCACGCCCACGCCCAAAGATAAACCGGGAAAAGACGACGAAATTCTCGTATATTTAGACGAAGAAGGTAACGAAAGACCTGCACCGTCGCGAACTCCGCAAAACACGCAACCGAAAGAACCCGAATCGGCTTACAACACCTATTATGGCAGGCAACCGGAGAAAAAGGAAGTTATGTTGGAAGATATGGACAATGAAACGTACTTGGAAGAATTGTCAAAAATGTCAGCATTAAAGCGCAAGCAAGCACAGGAAAGCAGACAGTACAAACCGTCGAATCTTTCCACCAATTTGTCGGACAAAACATTAGACGATGAAAATAAGCTAAAAGACAGAAATAATTTTTTACATAACAATGTAGATTAACGTTGATTTTGTACACAAATTAGCACAGATTGTTTTATTTTAATAATCAATAAAATAAGAAAGTAAAAATTTTTAATTTGTGCTAATCTGTGTAATCTGTGGACTTAACAAATTTCATAAAATATAACATTATTACATAAAACATCATGGACTTATTTGAACAAATAAACGAAGACATCAAAAAAGCGATGCTCGCCAAAGAAAAAATAAGATTGGAAGCATTGCGCGGTATCAAAAAAGAATTTTTGGAAGCAAAAACAGCCAAAGGTTCTGACGGCACTTTGAGCGACGAAACAGCTGTTAAGATTTTACAAAAAATGGTAAAGCAGCGCAAAGATTCCGCGCAAATTTTCAAAGAACAAAACAGACCCGAGCTTGCCGAAAACGAATTGGCAGAATCGGCAGTTATCGAAACCTATTTGCCAAAACAGTTAACCGATGAGGAATTAACCGTTGCCATCAAGCAAATTATTGCCGATACCGGTGCCAAAGACGGCAAAGATATGGGCAAGGTAATGGGTGTTGCATCTAAACAATTGGCCGGAAAAGTTGAAGGCAGATTAATCTCCGAAAAAGTGAAAGCATTGTTGAATCAGTAATAAAACAACCTCAACAAACAGAATGCGAATTACGCAAATTTTCGCAAAATTCTGTCATTCTGAACTTGTTTCAGAATCTCTTTTTTAGAAGATTGCGGATCAAGAAGTCCGCAATGACAAGAGTTGATTTGTGAAAATTTGCGTAATTTGCGTTCAAAATCACTTTGCTGTTACAATCGCTTCCGTTCTTCTATTCAACGCTCTTCCTGCATCTGTTTCGTTGGTGGCAATTGGTTTGTCCGGACCATATCCAACGTATGTTAAACGGTTTGGATTTATCCCTTTATTCACTAAATAATCGAACACCGCTCTTGCTCTGCGTTGAGACAACACCATATTATACTCATGAGAACCACGAGAATCCGTATGACCGGCAAGCTCCAAGTGTACGCGCGGATTTTGTTTCAAGAAAGCAAACAACCTGTCGAGTTCGGCTTTCGATTCGGGTTTCAAGGTAAATAAATCGAAATCGAAAAATACATTTTTAAGAATCAGTGACCTGCCCGTTTCTATTCTGGGCAATTCTACTTTTTGACTTACATTTATTTCTATATTGTCATCTTTGCCAAAATGTCCGGAATGAAACAAATAACCTTTTTTGTTCACATTGAAACCATATTCCTGGTCAGCCGGTAAACTCGCCAAGAACTCTCCTGTAATAGCATCAGATACAGACTGATAAACAACCTCATCGTCTTCCAGTCGGTAAAGTTCAACATATGCCCGAATTGGTTCTTGATTATCATAATCATACACTTTTCCTTTAAAATATTTGACCGGTTCAGGACGTATTTCGTCATAAATAACCACTTCGTAAATATCTTTTCCTCTGCCGTTTTTTTCGATTCCGTCGGACGAAAAATAGGCTTTATCTCCGGAAGCATTTACCACAAAACCCATTTCATCTTTATGCGTATTAAGCGGATAACCAATATTTTTGGGAACACTAAAACCGCTTTTTTTATTCTTTCGGCGAGAAATAAAAATATCGTATCCGCCAAGTCCGGGATGTCCGTTGGACGCAAAATACAACGTTTTATTGTCTGCGTGTATAAATGGCGAAAACTCATCTTCTTCCGTATTAATCGGCGCGCCAAGATTTACCGGATTTGAAAAAATAAGACGTCCGTTTTCTCCTATTTTTACATCACATTTCCAAATATCTTTTTTACCTAATCCACCCGGTCTGTTGCTTGCAAAAAATAATTCGTCGCCGGCAGCCGAAAAACTCGGACTCGATTCCCACCATCGTGTATTTAACGGTTCACCCGGATTAATCGGCTCACTCCATTTATCGCCATTTTTTATGGAGTAATAAATATCACAACCGCCCAACCCTGTTTTTCTATCGCAGGCAACAAAAAACATATATCTTCCATCAACAGAGAAAGTTTGCGCACCTTCGTTGCCTTGCGTATTCAACGGCGGACCAATATTCCTGCTTTTTGTCCATTCACCATTTACCTTTTCGCTATGAAAAATTTCTTCATGAACGCCCATTGTTACAGTACTTCCAGGCAATTTTCCCCATAACACCGTAATAGACATGGTTTGTTCGTCAGCCGTAATACTGGGCCAATAATCATCGTAAATAGTATTTAACAATGGACCTAAATTCTTTGGGTCGAAAGGCACCGGATTATTTTTCAAATTAATAGCTATTTCACATCTGTTTATCCAATCTTGTACGCGTATTGTTTTTTCGTCGGGATTGAGCATCGAAAAAGAACTCAACGCATCAGCATAAAGACCATTTTCGAACTGCGCCACACCCAATCTTACAATCGTATGGGCAAAATGCGGGAACGACCTGTTGGCAGCTCGTTGCAAGGTGCTGATTCGGAGCTGCTCGTTCGACATCGCTCTGTAAACTTCTGCCATTTGCCAATACGCTTCCGTAAAAAGTCTGTCTCTCGAAATCGCCGTTTTGAAGCCGTCTATCGCTTCTTTGTGTCGCCCCAACCGCATATCGCTTATTGCCTGCTGATAGGCTTTCAACGCCGACGATGATTTTGAACTCAACGCCTGTGCAAAAAGACTTGTAGATGAACTCAATAAAAGAGCAAGAATAATGGAAATAATATGTTTCATTGTGTGTTATTTTCTTTTTAGTAAACGAGTTAACAAGTAAACAAATGGATGAGTTTTTCTAAGTCTTGTTAACTTCTTATATATCGTCAACAATCTCTTTCCGAACCATTTGCATCAGTTCATTTTGATTGTTAGTATATGTTGATGTATCAATTTTCTTGTGAATAATTAATTCAATTTTTCCCGGACGTTGTCGAAAAGTTCCTCGACGCATCACATCAAATGCGCCTTTTATCGTTACGGGAATAATCGGTAATTGCAAATCCGTTGCTATCTGAAAAGCGCCTCTTTTAAAAGAACCAACTTCGCCGGTAAATGTCCGCGAACCTTCGGGAAATATTACAACAGACAATCCATTGGTTAATTTCCGTTTTGCTTCTTCCATGCAACTCATCGCTACTTTTGTTTGTCCTCTCGAAATAAAAATATGACCGGCAGACTTGCAAGCTTTTCCGACAAAAGGAATCGTTTCCAATTCTTTTTTCATAATCCATTTGAAAGGCACATTCAACCAACCGTATATCGCATAAATATCGAACATACTTTGGTGATTGGCAACAAAAACATATGATTGCGATTTATCAATATTTTCGTGTCCAACGACTTTTACGCGAACAAACGCCAAATAACACATCAACCTTGCCCACACTTTTGCCGGATAAAATCCCCAAACTCTATCGTTAAAAAAAGCGCACATCAACATAGTAATAAGCGCCGTCAATACCATTACTACAGCCATTATCGGAATGTAGATAAGCCACTGATAAATAAAATATAAAATCCCGCCTAATTTTTTCAAAAGATTCATATCCGTTCTATCCTCAACTTTAGCTAACGCTGACCGTTGGTTCACAAAAATACGAGAATTATTTTTCTCAATGAAATAAAAACAAAAAAAACTTGTAAATCAAGCTCTTTTTTCGGTAATTTGCAAGGAAGTTGACGAGTGAACGAGGAGACAAGGAAACAAGGAAAGCCTCGTTCACTTGTCTCCTCGTTTCCTAAAAAAATAAAATTATGGCATTAAATTACATTTGGATAGGATTTATCCTCATTTCGTTTCTGGTGGCTCTTGTGCAATTACTGTTTTTTGGCAATGGGCAAGTATTTGTTGATGTTGTCAATTCCACTTTTTCGTCGGCAAGAACGGGTTTCGAGATTTCGCTTGGCTTGACAGGCGTTCTCGCGCTTTGGATGGGCATTATGAAAATTGGCGAAAAGGGCGGAATTATCCAACTTTTTGCTAGTGCGGTAAATCCGCTTTTTCGCAGGCTTTTTCCCGACATTCCGAAAAATCATCCGGCTTCGGGTTCTATTTTGCTGAATTTGTCTGCCAATGTGTTGGGTTTGGACAATGCCGCTACGCCGGCAGGATTACAAGCAATGCGAGAATTGCAGGAAATAAATCCCGACAAGACGAAAGCCTCCAATCCGATGATTATGTTTTTGGTGCTGAACGCTTCGGGACTGACATTGATTCCTGTTTCCGTTATGACTATTCGGGCGCAAATGGGCGCGTCGAATCCTGCCGATGTTTTTATTCCGATTATGATTGCCACGTTTTTTTCCACTATGGTTGGTGTGTTGGCGGTTTGTATCAAGCAAAAAATCAAAATTGACGCCGTTATTTTCGGAACTTTCGGAATCGTGGCATTGTTCATTGGCGCAGTGATGTGGGCATTTAGTCGAATGGAACAAAGCCAAGTGCAGCAAATTTCGAGCGTTACGGCAAGCGTTATTCTTTTTTCGGTTATCTTGTTGTTTCTGCTGGGTGGAATTCGTAAAAAAGTGAATGTGTACGACGCCTTTATCGAAGGTGCAAAAGATGGATTTACAACCGCCATTCGCATTATTCCCTATCTGATTGCTATTTTGCTTGCCGTTGGAATGTTTCGAGCTTCGGGTGCGCTCGATTTTCTGATTGATGGTTTGAAGCACGGTGTTGCTTTTCTTGGTTTCGACACTCGTTGGGTGGACGGAATGCCGACTGCGCTGATGAAACCATTGAGCGGAAGTGGTGCGCGCGGAATGATGGTTGATGCGATGAATACGTTTGGCGCGGATAGTTTTGCAGGACGATTGTCGGGCATTTTGCAAGGCGCAACCGACACTACTTTTTATGTTGTGGCGGTTTATTTTGGCGCTGTGAATATAAAAAATGGTCGTTATACTGTTCCTTATGCGCTGTTGGCGGATTTGGCGAGTATTGTTTGTGCGATTTTTGTGGCGTATTTGTTTTTTGGGTAAGAAAAAATAAGATTATGGAACAAAATAGCCAAAGTTTTATTGAACAATTTACTAAAACAATGTCAGAAAATATAGACAAGTTGATAGTATTTTACAATGGCTATCATTTTATTATGTTTTGCCAATTAAGAAAATTGTTATATGAAAATATAAGTTGTTTATTGCTTGGACTAAATCAAGCCAGTATTTTTACAACAAATCATTTATTAGAACGTATGTTAAAAGTTGCTTTAACTGAAACTCACACGAAAGGCTATTTTATAGGAAATCCTAAATTTGACAAAAGAGTAAAAGAAGCAAAAGAAAAATATGACAAAGCAACTTTAAATAATACGATTACTTATGCTTTTGAACAAGGAATAATAACAGAAGAAGAAAAGACAAAATTAGTGGAATTAAAAAATGAATTTCGCAATCCGTTTTCGCACGCTCAAATGTCTTCTATTGTGAAAGAAGTACCACCATTTTTCAAGGGTTTTTCATTTAATTTTTCTAAAATAAAAGAGGCAATGAAAAAAGGAGAACAAATACCAATGAAAGAGAAAATTATTCCTACTGATATATTTTATCAAAGTTATCAATCTGATATTGCAAATGAGAAAGCATTTGATTATTTAAAAACTGTATATGAGATTATGATTGCTATTGATAAAAGATACCAAAATTAAACTTTTATGTCCTACAATCCCGAAATCCACCATCGCCGTAGCATTCGCCTAAAAGGATATGATTATTCGCAGGCAGGATTGTATTTTGTAACCATTTGTGTACAAAAAGGTACGAATGCAATTCGCCCGCACATATTTGGCGATGTGATTGATGGGAAAATGATATTAAGTAATATTGGTAAAATTATTGATAATGAATGGTGTAATTTGAAAAACAAATATCCACATATCGAATTACACGAATATATTATTATGCCAAATCATTTTCACGCCATTATTGAAATTTCCACCGCATCTGTACGGGCGGGGTTTGCCCACCCAAATATTTCGGAATTTCCCGAATCATCAAGGCAGGCAAACCCTGCCCCTACGGCCACGACGACGACCACGGCAACATTGGGCAATATTATCGGATATTTTAAATACCAAACCACAAAATTGGCGGATTTACCGCATAAATTATGGCAACGCAATTATTACGAACACATCATTCGCGACAGAAATGCCCACGCACGTATTGCCGAATATATCGAAAATAATCCCATGAAATGGGAAATGGATTGTTTTTATAAAGAATAACGCAATGGATAAAATTACGAACAAAAAAAACAACAAATTAATTATTCACGAAGGCGAAACCCGAGAAATAATCATTTATCGCGATAGCAACGATGCTCCAAAAGTTGAAATTTTACTTCAACAACAAAACCTTTGGCTTACACAAAAAGCCATTGCTACGTTGTTTGATGTTGAAAGGTCGGTCATAACCAAACATATAAAAAATATTTTTGATACAGGCGAATTGACAGAAATTTCAGTATGTGCAAAATTTGCACATACTGCCACCGACGGTAAAAACTACAATACTTCGTTTTATAATCTTGATTTGGTAATTGCTGTCGGCTATCGTGTTAATTCCGAGCGAGCGATTATATTCCGAAATTGGGCGAGCAAAATTCTCAAAGAATATATTCAAAAAGGCTCGGTGCTTGATGTAGAACGTCTGAAACAACCCGAATATATCTTTGGGCAGGATTATTTCGACGAAACGCTGGAACGAATCCGTGATATTCGCAGCAGCGAAAGGCGGTTTTATCAGAAAATTACGGATATTTACGCCGATTGCAGTGCCGATTATAGTGTTGATAGTGAAACAACCAAACAGTTTTTTGCCACCGTTCAAAACAAGTTGCATTGGGCAATTTCTCGCGAAACCGCTGCAGAAATTGTTTATCACAGAGCCGACCACACCAAACAAAATATGGGTTTGACTTCGTGGAAAAATGCACCACAGGGACGAATTCGAAAATCCGATGTAAGCATTGCAAAAAATTATTTGAATCAGGAAGAATTAGAAGGTTTGAACCGCATAGTTACCATGTATTTGGATTATGCCGAAGACCAAGCAAAACGCCGAAAAGTAATGTATATGAGCGATTGGATGGAAAAACTGAATGCTTTTTTGATATTCAACGAGCGCGAAATTTTGCAGAATAACGGCAAAATTACCCACGAAATAGCCAAATCGTTTGCCGAAAGCGAATTTGAAAAATATCGCATTGTGCAAGACCAACTTTTTGAAAGCGATTTTGACCGATTTGTGAAACTCGAAAACCAAGTAAAAGAATTGGAAAATAAATAATTAGAATGATTACTTACCAAAACCAAGACACAAATTTCCCGAACATATCCAAGCGCGAAACCACGAATTGGATAAAAACCATTGCCCAACAATACAACAAAAAAATCGGCGAAATCGCCTACATTTTTTGTTCGGACGCTTGTATTTTGAAAATAAATAATGAATATTTGCAACACGATTATTACACGGATATTATCACGTTCGATTATTCGGCGAAAAACATTATTTCGGGCGATATTTTTATTAGCCTTGATACTGTAAAATCGAATGCTGAAAAATATAATCAACCGTTTGAAACGGAATTACACCGCGTTATTATTCACGGTATTTTGCATCTTTGTGGACAAAAAGACAAGACCAAAAAAGACAGCGAAGAAATGAGAAACAAAGAAAACGAAGCATTGAAATTAATTAATAATTGAACAAATAATCAAATAAATAAATTTTATGAGCATTTTAAAAGATTTTAAAGATTTCGCTATGCGCGGCAATGTAATGGATATGGCTGTGGGTGTTATCATGGGCGGAGCATTCGGAAAAATTGTAAGTTCTTTGGTAGCCGACATTATTATGCCGCCCATCGGATTGTTGGTCGGAGGTGTTAATTTTACCGACTTGAGCGTTACCATGAAAGATGCGGTGGTAAATGCCGCCGGTGTTGTAACTGCGCCTGCCGTAACACTCAATTATGGAAATTTTCTGCAAACCGTTTTCGATTTTAGTATTATAGCTTTTTCCATTTTCTTGTTTGTGAAAGGAATAAACAGCTTGCATAAAAAGAAAGCTGAAGAAGCTTCTGCGCCGGCAGAGCCAAAACCGACAAAAGAAGAATTGCTGTTGACCGAAATTCGGGATATTTTAAAAGACAAGAAGTAAACAAGTTGACGAGTAAACGAGTTGACAAGTTAACCAAAATAGAAAAATGTATTAATCTTTTCGCGATTAATACATTTTTTCATTAAATCAGAACAAAAGACGCCAATAAATTCGTTGAAAATACTTACTTTTGCAAAATTGTGAAAATCAACGTAAAATTAGGTGTTTTCATCAAATAAAAAAGCGTCCGGAATGAACAAATTAGTTTATTCATCAAATTTATTCCCAGAAAATAAAATTTTATCGCTTTTTTCCCGTTTATTTTCAGAGGTTGAATATACATTTTCATGATTTTACATTTGAAACGTTTAATTTTCGTCATAACAACTGTTTTGTTGTCTTTACCGGCGTTTGCCCAATACGGTTCACTCGACCAATATCGTGCCGAGATTGGACTGATGGGCGGAACTTCGTTTTACATTGGAGATGCCAATCCGACAAAGATATTTAACAGACCCGGATTAGCATTGGGCGGGCTTGTTCGTTACAATATAAATCCGAGGTATTCGCTGAAACTTTCGGCGATGTATGCCACAGTAGCAGGCGATACGCGCGATTATCCGAACAAATTTCCAAATGACGCATACGCACATTTTGAGCGCAGCTTTTGGGATTTTGGGTTTAACGTTGAGTTTAACTTTGTTGATTACGGCTTGCCGTCTTACACGAATTATAGCAGCTGGTTTTCGCCATATATATTTGCCGGAATCGGTTTTGCCGCTTCGCAAGACGATTTGAACGAACTGATGCGTCTCGATTTTAATATTCCTTTTGGCGTAGGCGTTAAATTTAAAATAGCGCATCGATTTAATGTCGGATTAGAATGGTCGCTACATACGCTTTTTGTAGATAATTTTGACGTAACGAACAATAGCAATAAACTGTTAGACAATCCATATGGATTTACAGGTGTGAGCAAGACAAAAAATAACGATAAATATTCTATTGCAAAAATCTTTATTTCTGCCGATTTATTCAGAAGAAGACATTGCCGATATTGATTTAAAATTCCAACAGTCTTGAAATTATGAAATCACTCAAAGATAAAATAGATTTGTCGAAAATTCCCGAACACGTTGCCGTTATCATGGACGGAAATGGTAGATGGGCGAAAGAACAAGGCAAAGATCGTTTGTTTGGGCATAGCGAAGGCGCAGTGTCGCTCAACGATGTAACCGAAGCAGCAGCCGAGTTGGGTGTGAAATTTTTAACTGTGTATGCTTTTTCGGAAGAAAACTGGAACAGACCGCAAGCAGAAATTGATGCATTGATGTCGTTGCTGATGCGTTCTATCGAAGAAAAAACACCTATTTTATTAAAAAATAACATACGTCTGTTGGTTATCGGAAATCTAAAACGCCTATCGCAAGACGTATATGACAGAGTGCAAAAATGCGTTGAAGAAACAGCACACTGCACACACATGAGTTTGGTAGTGGCGTTGAGTTATTCTTCGCAATGGGAAATACTCAATGCAGTAAAAAATATCGCAGAAGATGTAAAAAACAACAAATTGGATATTTCAAACATCGACGAAAAACTTTTTTCATCGTATTTGACAACAAAAGACATACCAAATCCCGATTTACTTATCCGTACAAGCGGCGAAATCAGGATTAGCAATTTTCTGTTGTGGCAATTAGCCTATTCAGAACTATATTTTACTGAAACAAATTGGCCCGATTTTAGAAAAGAAAATTTTTACAAAGCCATTCTTGATTATCAAAACCGAGAACGCAGGTTCGGAAAAACAAGCGAACAAATTAATTAACAAAGTTTCCTTTAAACATGATGTATAAAAAACCGATTTTTCTCTTGCTGTTGTTCTTTTTTTGCGGATTAGTTTCTTTTTCGCAAGAAAACAACGATTCTATCCAAACCGAAACGCCGATCATCTATTATTCTACCAGTCCACAAGAATTTGAAATAGCCGGCATTGCCGTAACAGGCGCCGAAAATTACGAAGATTTTATTCTTATTGGTTTTTCGGGCTTGGAAGTCGGACAACGGATAAAAGTTCCGGGAGATGAAATAACCACAGCTGTTAAAAAATTCTGGAAACAAGGACTTTTCGGCGATGTACAAATCACTGCCGACAAAATAGAAGGCGACAAAATTTGGCTGAACATCAACTTAAAACAGCGTCCTCGCATTTCTCAAATCAATTTTTCCGGGTTGCGAAAATCCGAAAGAGAAGACCTTGAATCGAAAATCGGACTGATAAAAGGCAATCAAATAACACCCAATTTGGTAAACAGAACCGGCGAAATTATCAAAAAACATTTCCACGAAAAAGGATTTCTGAACACTGAAGTTATCATTACCCAAAGAGATGATAATTCAAGTACCGGAAATGTAATTGTGGACATCGATGTGAATAAAAACAGACGAGTAAAAATCGGCAAATTAAATATTGAAGGCAACGAAGTTCTACCGTATCGCAAAGCTGATTGGGTGATGAAAAAAACCAATGCCAAAGGACGTTTACAGACTTTTTTCAGAACGAAAAAATTTAATCAAGAACTTTTTGAAGCCGATAAAATCGCTTTGATTGACAAATACAACGAGCTTGGCTTCAGAGATGCCGTTATCATACGCGATACTGTTTATCCTATCAGCGAAAACAGGGTTCGCGTTCTGTTGGAAATTAACGAAGGGCAGCGATACTATTTCCGCAATATAACGTGGGTAGGCAATACGTTGTATCCCACCGAATTGCTGAATCAAGTACTGCGCATACGCAAAGGCGATGTTTACAACACCAAAAGGCTGAATGACAGATTGATGGCTGATGATGATGCGGTTGCCAATCTTTATTTAGACCACGGTTATTTGTTTTTCCACATCGAACCGGTAGAAATCAATATTGTAGGTGATTCCATCGACGTGGAGATGCGTATGTTTGAAGGACGGCAAGCCACCATTAACAACATCGGAATTTCGGGGAATACACGCGTTTACGAAAATGTTATACGTCGTGAGTTAAGAACAAAACCCGGAGAACTTTTCAGTAAAAGCAATTTACAACGTTCATTAAGAGAAATTGCCCAAATGGGACATTTCGACCCGGAAAGATTACAGCCCGATATTCAGCCCAATGTCGAAAACGGAACAGTAGATATTAATTATCCGTTGGAAACAAAAAGCAGCGACCAATTCGAAATATCCGCCGGTTGGGGCTCGGCAGGTATCATCGGTAGCGCTGCCGTTAAGTTTACCAATTTCTCCATTCAAAATTTATTCAGGCCGTCAACCTATAGAATTGTTCCGCAAGGTGATGGGCAAACACTCACGTTGCGCGCACAAACAAACGCTTCGAACTACCAGTCTTACGGCATTTCATTCATGGAACCTTGGTTGGGCGGAAGACGTCCCACATCGTTGTCAGTATCGGCGTTCTTTTCAAAACAAACCGGCGTAAGCGACCGCTACTACAGCAGCGACGCTTATCAAAACAGTTATTATTACCAGTCGATGTACGGTAGTAATTACAACTATATGGTTGAATTTGATAACGAAAAATTTATCAAAACACTCGGTGCGTCGGTTGGTATCGGAAGCCGTTTGAGCTGGCCCGACGATTATTTTACGCTATTCGGCGATGTTTCTTATCAAAACTACACGTTGCAAAACTGGAGATATTTCATCATGAGCGATGGGAATGCGAATAACTTGAATTTCGGCATTAATTTCGCGCGCAACTCTATCAACAATCCTTTTTTTCCTACTAATGGTTCAGCGTTTTCAGTATCATTAAATATCACGCCACCCTACTCTTTGTTCGATGGAAAAGATTACAGTAATCCCGACATGACCAATCAGGAACGATACAGATGGGTAGAATATCACAAGTGGAAAATAAAAGGAAGAACATTCACACCACTGACGAGAAATGAGAAACTTGTGTTTATGGCTCGTGCCGATTTCGGTTTCTTGGGATATTTTAATAAAAATAAACGCTCACCTTTCGAAACATTCTACATGGGCGGCGACGGTATGACATCGGGTTCTTTCTCGACCTACGCTATCGAAACCGTTTCGATGAGAGGATATACAAACGGCTCACTTACTCCGTTTCAATATAACAACGGAGTTATTGTTTCGCAAGTCGGAAATATTTACTCCAAGTTGAGTTTTGAGTTAAGGTATCCGCTTGTTACGGGAATGACTACCGTTTATGCCTTGGCATTTTTCGACGCAGGTAATTGCTGGTACGATTTCAAAGATTTCAATCCATTCCAGTTCAAGCGGTCAGCCGGAGCAGGTTTGCGTGTTATTTTACCAATGATTGGATTAATTGGTGTTGACTGGGCTTACGGATTCGACAAAATAAACGGAACATTCAATGACTCTAAAGGACAATTCCACTTTATTTTGGGGCAGGAGTTTTAACCCCTAAATCCCCTAAAGGGGACTTTTTCAATCGGGAATAATTAAACTTTTAAACAACTTAGAAGTCAAATAATAAAAACTTAAAATAAAATAATTATGAAAAAGACGTTAATAACTTTATGCTTGTTTCTCGGTTGCTTAACCGCCATGCAAGCACAAAAATTTGCACTGATAGATATGGAATATTTGTTGAAAAACATTCCGGCTTACGAAATGGCAAATGAACAATTGAATCAAATTTCCAGGAAATGGCAAACCGAAATCGACAATCGACACGCGGAAGTGCAAAATATGTATAAAAATTATCAGACGGAAGCTGTTTTTCTTTCAGACGAGATGAAAAAAAGACGCGAAACCGAAATTGTTGAAGCCGAAAAAGAGCTGCAAGAACTCAGACGCAGGTATTTTGGAGCCGACGGCGAACTGTTTAAAAGACGCGAAAGCTTGTTGCGACCTATTCAGGACGAAATTTATAATGCTGTGAAAGACATTGCCGATGACAAAGGTTATCAACTGATTTTAGACCGAGCATCGAGTGCCAATATTATCTTTGCATCGCCAAAAATAGATGTGAGCGACGAAGTTTTGTCAAAACTAGGATATTCAAGATAATGTTGTATCTTTGCACTCGTTATAAACACTAAAAAATAATCAATAAACCAATACTATTATGTTGAAAAAAATTGTAATCATTTTACTTTTCGCACTTCCGTTATCGGTATTTGCACAAGATCTGAAATTCGGACACATCGACAGAGCTGAATTATTAAAAGTAATGCCCGAAGCTCTCGAAGCTCAAAAAAAATTGGAAGATTTAGTATTGAGTTATAGGACAGAAACAACAAAGTTGGAAACTGAATTTCAAACCAAACTCGCTGAATTCCAACAAAACTCGACAACATTAGACCCTGCTATTAGAAGTCTTAGAGAAAGTGAATTAAATAAAATGTACGAAAACATTCAAAGCTTTACCACCCTTGCGCAAGAAAACTTGCAAAAGCAACAAATGGAAGCCATGATTCCGATTGAAAATAAGATAAACAACGCGTTGGAAGCCATCGGAAAAGAAGAAGGTTTTATGTATATTTTCGACGTACAGGCGCAAGCCATTTTATACTTCTCGCCGGCAAGCATTGATGTGCTTCCGATGGTTAAAAAGAAGTTGAATCTGAAATAATTTAGTAAACGAGTTAACAAGTAAACGAGTGGACAAGTCTTGAAAAAACTCGTCCACTCGTTTACTTGTTAGCTTGTCAACTTTTAAAAATGAGTGTATATTCCGATAATCCGGGACCCATCGGTATTTTTGATTCAGGTTATGGTGGCTTGACCATATTTGAAAAAATTACTGAACGCCTTCCTCAATATGATTACATCTATTTGGGGGACAACGCGCGCACGCCCTATGGAACTCGTTCTTTTGACGTTGTATATGAATTCACTCGGCAATGCGTCCAAAAACTTTTTGAAATGGGATGTCATTTGGTGATACTCGGTTGCAACACAGCATCGGCAAAAGCGCTAAAAACAATTCAGCATAAAGACCTACCACCGTTAAAAGACAACAGGCGCGTACTCGGCGTTATTCGCCCAACCGTAGAAGCGCTCGAAAGACTCACAGAGTCAAAACACGTCGGTATTTTCGGTACTGCGGGAACCATACAATCAGGTTCCTACACCATCGAAATAAAAAAATTATTTCCCGACATAAAAGTAACGGGCGAAGCCTGCCCAATGTGGGTACCTCTAATCGAAAACAACGAATACAACAACGAAGGAGCCAATTATTTTATCAAGAAAAACATCGACAGATTATTAAAATCCGATCCGAAAATCGATACCATTATACTCGGTTGTACGCACTATCCTTTGTTGGCAGACAGAATTAAGCAGTTTGCTCCCGAAGGCATCAACATCATTTCGCAAGGCGAAATTGTTGCCAAGAGTTTACAGCAATACCTGCTCAACCATCCCGAAATAGACGAAAAATGTACGAAAAACGGAACGCATCGTTTTTATACCACCGAATCAGAGAAAAAATTTGCAAAATCCGCTTCCATCTTTCTCAAACATGACGTTTCTGTAGAACGTATTTCCATCTAAAATAACCTCCTTAGTATGAAAAGGCTCACTCTTTTTTTAGTTGTAACTTGCTTATTTTCAACAGTAAAAGCGCAGGAAGATACAGATATAAAAAAATACGCACTGACTACTCGAAACAATTACATCGGATTTACCTCGTTAACGCTGTTGGACAACTATCTTTCGCCGTTAGAGTACAACGGCAGCGGCTTAAAAATCGAAATCGAAGAACGACGTTTCTTCTCGCCCGAAAAAGCAAATTTGTCGTACCAAAGCAACGTAGGTTTATTATTGGGAACGACACATAATCCACAACGAACCGCATCTATCACGTATTTCGGGTTGGATTACGCGTGGGGAATGCATTACCATTTCCGTCCTGTACAGAACCTGCAAATTTTAACCGGCGGACTGGCAGACATCGGCATTGGCGCAAAATTGAATTCCCGAAATGTGAATAATCAATTCAACGTAGATTTGGCTGTCAATCTAAATTTGTCGGCAGTAGTGTTGTACGATTTCAAGTTTATCAGACTGCAAGGCACTTTCAGTATGCCCGCGATAGGTTGTATGTTTGTGCCGGTGCAAGGCGCAAGCTATTACGAAATGTTTGGATTGGGAAATACTTCCAATACTGTTCATTTCAACTCGTTTCACAATAAAATCGGATTTCGTCAGAAATATACCGCATTTTTTACATTAAAGCGCAGTGTGTTGAGTTTGAGTTATGCGAATAATTACTTAAAACACGAAGCTAACAATATGGTTTTCAAAAAAATTGAATCTACTATATCATTAGGATGGTCTTACGATTTTCATATATTCGCAGGCAAAAGAAGACAAGCACCCGATAATTTTGTAAAATACTAAATCTGGATATTTGTAGATATTTGCTTCGCGATATTTATAGATATTGAGATTTCGTAGATATTGATTGAAACGACTATCCCAATATCGCGTAGCAAATATCAATGAGTATCTATTAATATCTTATTCTTTATGAAAAAACATATCATTATATTCATAATCTCTTTAGTCGGACTCAGTTCTTGCATAGAAGAACCGGTGCCTTACTCCAATTCCACCAAAGGAAATTTCGATGCGCTGTGGCACATTATCGACACGCGCTATTGCTTTTTAGATTACAAAAACATCAACTGGGACTCCATTTACAACGAATACCATTCGCGATTAAACACTGTATCCAATAAATTTGAACTTTTTGATTTATGCAAAGAAATGCTTAATGAATTGAAAGATGGCCACGTCAATTTATCGTCTGATTTCGATGTCAGCAGCAATCGGAGAATATTCTCCGATTCCATCAAAAACTTTTATTCCGACATTATTTTTTCGGATAATTATCTTGGAGAAGATTTCAGAAGCATCGGCGGACTTCGTTACAGAAAAATCAACAACGGAAAAATAGGATACGTTTATTACAGCAGTTTTAGCAATACTTTCGGCGACCAGCATATCAGAAACATTTTCAACTTATTTTCGGATTGCGACGGATTAATCATAGATGTACGCAACAACGGCGGTGGACTTCTCACCAACTCAGAGAAATTAGCATCTTATTTTTTCGACAGAGAAATGGTTACGGGATACATCATACACAAAATCGGAAACGGACATTCCGATTTTTCAAGACCAACCGAAATTAAAACACCTGCTCACAATACCATTTATTGGGAAAAACCGGTAGCAGTGCTCACAAACCGAGGTTGTTACAGTGCTACAAACGATTTTGTAAATAGAATGAAATTGGCGCCCAATGCTTTTTCTGTCGGTAGTTGGACAGGTGGAGGAAGCGGACTGCCATTCTCCAGCGAACTGCCTATTGGTTGGTCAATACGTTTTTCGGCATCGCCGATGCTGGATTTCAATATGAATCATACCGAATTTGGTATCGCACCCGATTATTACATTGCCATCACAGACAGTGACAAAGACAATGATATAGATACAGTTATCGAAAAAGCAATAGAATTAATAACAGGAATGTAAGAAGTTGTCTAAATTTTCCGCAAATATTTTTTAATTATTAATTTTTTTAATTATTAATTATTTATTACCTTTGTCATCGCTTTACAAAAGCAGGGCCCATAGCTCAGTTGGTTAGTAGCACCTGACTCATAATCAGGGGGTCACTGGTTCAAGCCCAGTTGGGCCCACCCACAAAATCAAGCACTTACAATCTACATTGTGGGTGCTTGTTTTTTTGACTGAAACTATACTGAAACATTTTATATGAATAACAATGATTACATATACCAAGAGTTAATAAACAATACCTACATTCCTATTACCAAAGGGACAACAATTGAGTTAAAGCCATTGGATAATAAATTTAAAGTTCGTGGTAGAAATTATTTTCCTTTTTGTTCTGTATTAATATCCCCCAAAATCATTTCTTTATTACAAAAATTATTAAGTGAATATAAATTGTCAGACAGTATAGATGATTTTATTTCCTTGTTAGTTTATTGCCAACATCACTTTGTTTCTTCAATAAAAAAAGAACTCAAAGAGATTTCTAACGACTTTATTCATCAAGATAAAGATTTAGAAGATTTGATGATTGTACTAAAAGATTATCTTTTTGCTACTGATAGACATTATATCAATTCTATAAGCTTCAAATTTATGGGCAACAGAAAGGCGGTTACAATAGATAATTTTTTCATAGTAGATGACATTTACCGTGCTGTCATATCTGACTTTGGTTTAACTAAAGAAAATTTTGAAGAAAGAAGCCAAGAGCTTATCTCCCAATTGACGATAAAAAATGAAAACGCTTATAGTATAAAAAAATCTGCCGAATGGTTCAAAACTAAAGTAATTAATAAAATATACAGTTACTTGATTGATAACGACTTTAATCAATCTCAAGGTCTTCGATTTACTGGAGCATTCCTAACTTTATGCCAAATTAAAAGCAATAATAATGATGAAGAACTTTATATTCACGATTCTCTGACAGATATAATTAATGATGTAGATATAAAAAATCTTCTACATTATATTACTCGTCCAAAATTTTGATAATAAGCAAATCTCTTTCTTCTCCCCTATTTATCAATGAAACAAAAAGCACTCTGTTTTTTGTTTTTTTTGTTCCAAAAGAACCTTCTTTTTCTTTCAACCTTTGCACTACAAAATCCTCAAAATAGGATTTTAATACTTTTATCAATTAAACAGTATCAAAATGATTTCAACGCAATCAAAAGAAAAAGACCTTTTACGGTTACAAATGGTAGCAAACAAGGAAATACTGAGCTTCAAAGAAGCAGTAACATATTTAGATGTTTCTGAATCCTTACTCTACAAATTAACATCTAATAGGTCAATCAGTTTTAGTAAGCCTAATGGTGGGCGTATTTACTTCAAGAAGTCTGACTTAGACAATTGGATGTTGCAGAATGTTTCCCAAAGTATAAACGCTTTGGAAAACGAAGTGTTAGACCATTTAAAGAAAGGAACAAAAAGATGAACAGAAGAAGTATTTCGTCAGGGGTATATAAAAGGCTTCCTGAACCGTTAAAAAAGATTTGCTCTGAATTTGAGGGAAGAGAAAAAGATGTCGTACTTCTGTCCTGCGTAGGTGTATTGAGCAACTGTCTTCCAAACGTTTTTGGGTTTTATGATAAAGATAGGTTATATCCACAATTGTACATTATCATTATTGCACCAGCGGCTTCGGGGAAAGGTGTTATGAATTTCTCGCGAATTCTAATAGAGAAAATTCATCGTGATACTCTTGAACAAAGTAGAAAAGCACGTATGGAATGTGAGAAAAACAAAGCAAAAGATAAAGATAAAACAGATGAAAAATGCCCTGACATTGAAACTAAAATATTACCTGCAAATATTTCATCTGCCGAAATGTATCACTATTTTAACTCTTCAAAACATGGATTAATAATCGTAGAATCAGAAGCTGACACTATGAGCAGTATGCTCAAAAATGACTGGAGTAATTATAGTGATGTGCTTAGAAAGGCTTTCCACCATGAACCGATTTCTATTAGCCGTAAATCCGAAAAGGTTTTTGCAGATGTTGAAGAACCTAAGTTGGCAATGGTAATAAGTGGAACACCAGAACAATTGAATCCATTAATTCAATCAAGAGAAAATGGTTTATTCTCAAGATTGTTGATATATAGCTTTGATGAGATTGCAGACTTTAAAGATGTCTTTTCAAAGGAAAAGAAACATACGAAGGAAATGTTTGTACAATATGGTAAGAAAGTTTCTGGCTTATATAATGAGTTAGCAGATATGCCGTCTCCCATAGAGTTCAGATTTACAGATATTCAAGAACGAAAATTTCTTCAACGTTTTACATATATCAGCGAAGATGTTATAAAAAAACACTCAGAGTCATTCTTGGCAAATGTATATAGGCATGGAGTGATTATGTTCCGAATTTGTATGATATTAACTGTTCTTCGTAATAAAAAGAATCTCAAAAATTGTACAGATTTAGTTTGTTGTAATACCGATTTTGTTATAGCTTTAAGTATCATGCAAACAGTATTAAGGCATTCTCAATATACTTTTGATTCTATAGGAACAAGTTTTATTTCACTACAAGAGGAAAAACTTTTAGATGAATTAACACCAATATTTACAAGAGAAAGTGCTATTAATGCAGGAATAAAAAATAATGTTCCTAAAAGAACCGTTGATGATAAACTTGCTCAATGGCAAAAGAAAAGAATTATTAAAAAATTATCAAAAGGAAGATATAAAAAACTATAAGTTTATTATGTAAGTCTGCAATTCTTGCAATTACTGCAAATCGTTTTTCAAAGGCTATCTAAAAGTTACCATAGTAGAAATAACGCTTTTAGATAGCCTTTTCATTTTAAAAATTAAAATTATGAACACAAATATTAAAATAATATTGACCAATAAAATCTCAGCGGACGGCAAATATGGAATGTACCTGAGAATTACAAAAAACCGAAAGAAAAAAGAAATCAACATCGGCATACGTTGTCAGAAAGAACATTTTCTTGGTGGGGAATTAACCAAAGAACACCCCAATTACAAAAAAGACAATATGTTAATTGTAAAGTTAAAATCTCGTGCTTTGGACATTATCAGAGATTTTCAAATGAAAGGTAGCAATTTTACTTTGAACGAATTCGAGTATAGTTTTAGAGGTGGTGCGCATAACGATGAAACAAGTGTAATTAAATTCTTTGATGAAATAATTGAAGAATTAGAAATGGCAGGAAGAATGGGAAATGCAAAAGCATATAGGGAAACTAAAAATGCTATGACACGTTTTACAGGTAATAAAAAAACTCTTTTCAGAGATATTACACCTGCTTTTCTTGAAAAATTTGAAGCATATATGCGTAGTCGGGGAAATGAAGATGGAGGTATTGCTGTAAAAATGAGAGAACTTAGGGCTTTATTTAACAAAGCAATCAGACGTAAATTAATCACGCAGGAACTTTATCCATTTAAGGACTACAAAATATCGAAATTAAAGCCAATAAAAAACAAGAGAGCATTGACTGTTGAGGACTTTAAGAAAATAAGAGATTTAGATTTAAGTGATAATTTATATTTGATAGAAGCTCAACATTATTTCCTGTTTTCATTCTACTCTCGTGGAATGAATTTTGCAGATATGATGAAATTAAAGTGGTCGGATATTGTAGATAATAGAATTTATTACACAAGGGCTAAAACAAAAGGCAAATTCAATATTGAGATTATCCCTGAAATCCAAAAGATTTTAGATTATTACAAGACACAAAACAGACCCACAGAATATGTTTTCCCTATTCTCTTAAAAGACAGCTTAACTCCAAAACAAATAGATTATCGAAAACATCAGGTTTTGGGAAGATACAATTACAAACTAAAACAAATTGCAGAACTGACAAAAGTAGAAAAACATTTGACAACCTATGTCGCAAGACATTCATTTGCGACAATCTTAAAACAAATAGGAACAAGCACCGATGTTATTTCAGAGTTAATGGGACATTCAGATGTGCAAATTACAATGACCTACTTGAAAGAATTTGACACAGAGTTCTTAGACCAAGAAAGCAGAAAATTATCTACGCTTTAAGGGGCTATTTCAATTTAGGAATAGCCCTTTTTGTTTAACCAATTAAAATCAATAAAAAATGAATTTAGAATTAAAACCAACAGAAAGAAAACAAGTCAAGGTCAAAATGGCTTTAACGGGAATGTCAGGCTCAGGGAAAAGTTTAAGTTCTCTCTTACTGGCTAAGGGACTGTCTAATGGAGACTTATCCAAAGTAGCAGTTATTGACACAGAGAATGCAATTAATCTGTATTCTCACATAGGTAACTTTAATGTACTAAACATTAAAGCACCTTTCACACCAGACAAATATCTACAAGCAATAGATATTTGCGAAAAAGCAGGTATGGAAGTAATCATACTTGACAGTATTAGTCAGGAATGGCAATGCCTACTTCAAATCCACGGAACTTTACAAGGGAACTCTTTTGCCAATTGGAATAGGGTAACACCTTTGCACACAGCATTTGTTCAAAAGATATTACAAAGTCCTTGTCATATCATTGCTACAATTAGGACAAAGCAAGATTATCTAATGGAAACCAAAGAAGGCAAAACCACCATTACCAAAGTTGGAACTAAACCAATTCAACGAGGGGAGATAGAATATGAGTTTACCACAGTTTTATCTCTCAATGCTGAACATAAGGCTAAACCTACCAAAGACCGCACGGGATTATTTGCAACAAGTAAACCCGAATTTCAAATAACAGAGGAAACAGGGAAGCAGATTTTGGAGTGGTGTAATTTAACTGATGTTCCAATACTCAAAGCAAGTTGAATTATGAGTACAATTCTTGATGAAC
>Ga0082212_10002017_pt1 | contig 29866 bp, 31 predicted proteins | sample TergutNt197P3_FD_71548 | JGI IMG/M metagenome (GOLD analysis project Ga0082212, IMG submission 71548) | Neocapritermes taracua P3 segment gut microbial communities from Petit-Saut dam, French Guiana - Nt197 P3 | ecosystem: Host-associated > Arthropoda: Insects > Digestive system > Gut ...
TACGTCCCATGATCATTGGCGGTACGATAAATGGCTGGATCAATAACATCAATATCAAGTTAAGCCCGCATGGCAGCCTTGCAGGGAATTTAAAACAGGTAGAACAGATTTTCAGAAAATACAACCCCGGTGAGCCGATGCTTTACCGCATTGCGGACGAGGAGTATGCCCGACGGTTCGACCGCGAGCAGCGTATCAATTCCTTAGTATCCTGGTTTGCCGGCCTCGCCATCTTTATCTCCTGCCTGGGCCTGTTCGGTTTGAGCGCCTACATGGCCGAAAACCGCCGCAAGGAAATCGGAATCCGCAAAGTACTGGGCGCTTCGGTTTACGATATTACATCGCTGCTTTCCAAAGAATTTTTGATTCTGGTATTCATATCGCTGGTCATCGCCCTGCCCATTGCCTGGTGGACTATGCATCAATGGCTGTCGGGATATGCTTATCGAACTGACATCCCCTGGTGGCTTCCTGCAGGCGTAGCAGTTTTGACTATCGGTATAGCCCTGATCACATTGAGTTTTCAAGCGATTCGAGCCGCAACTGCCAATCCGGTGGAGGCAATAAAGAACGACTGAATAATTATCAACTTTCACATAAACAGTTATGTTTTTTCAACTTAAAATCATTTTACGCAATTTGCGTCGCGGCGGAATTTATTCGGCAATCAATATAGGCGGTTTGGCTATAGGCATGGCTGCCGCCATTTTAATCCTTGCATGGATATACCACGAGTGGTCGTATGACCGTTTTCATACGAAGGAAAAACAGCTTTATGTGGTATATGAACGTGGATTGTACAATGGTGTATTAGGCTGTTCGGACTGGACGCCAAAAGTTTTAGGGCCAACTTTAAAAACGGATTATCCGGAAATAACCGGCGTGGCAAGAATGAGTATTAACAATTCGTTACTTTTTACAAATGATGATTCCAGGTTTAAAATTCAGACCTGCTATACAGATCCGGACTTTTTAACAATGTTTGATTTTCCCTTGTTGTGTGGAGATCATGAAACCGCCTTGAATGACCCGTATTCGGTGATATTAACCGAAAAAGCAGCCATACGCCTGTTTGGAAGTGATGACCCGATGGGAAAAGCGCTCCTGATAAACAATCAGTACCCAGTGAAAGTTACCGGTGTGATGAAAGATTTGCCTAACAATACCCTGTTCAATTTTGAAGCATTAACGCCCGTTTCTTTTATGAAAGTGCAGGGTTTATATGATGAAATCTGGTTAAGTTTCACATTACGAACTTATGTGGAATTGCAGCAGCATGCCCGTTTGGATTTGGTTAACGAATCCATTCGCGATATTATCAATAAGCACACGGATAACAGGGCGCAGACCGAAGTGTTTTTATCGCCGCTCGGAAAACGGCATTTATATTCCAAATTTGAGAATGGCGTCCCTGCTGGCGGGTTGATAGAATCATTACGTCTGTTTGGCGTCATTGCGGGACTGATTTTATTAATCGCCTGCATTAACTTTATGAATCTGAGTACCGCCCGAAGCGGAAAACGGGCTAAGGAGGTAGGGGTGCGAAAAGTGATTGGCGGAAAGCGTTTTTCGCTGGTCAGGCTGTTTCTGGGAGAAGCAATCCTGATTGCATTGATTGCCGGAGTAATAGCATTGGTTCTTGCATTGGTAACTTTACCCGTATTCAGTACACTGATGAGGCAACCGGTATCATTGAACCTTACAAGTGGCCGGTTTTGGCTGACCGGATTAGGTTTTGTCGTGTTAACAGGTTTATTGGCAGGCTGCTATCCTGCGTTTTTTTTATCTTCTTTTCTTCCGGTAAAAGTATTGAAGGGTATCTTCAGGAGAAAACAGGGAATGGTATCTACACGAAAGGTTTTAGTTGTGGTGCAATTTTCTGTTGCCGCCGCATTGATTGTATCAACATTAGTTGTTCATCGCCAAATCAATTATGCGCAAGACAGGGAATCAGGATATAATAAGGAACAACTCATTTATGTTTCATTTGAAGGCGATGTTCATAAAAACTACGAATTGATCAGGTATGATTTACTAAACTCCGGTACGGCATTATCGGTAACGAAGACCAGCGGCCCGATGACAAAAAAATGGGGTGGCACATGGTTTGTCGATTGGCAGGGGAAAAAAGACCCCGACGAAAAATTGCTTTTTGAAATGTATTCTATTGATGCTAACTGGGCAAAAACAGTAAATACAACGATTATTGATGGCCGCGATATTGATATTTATTCTTACCCGACTGATTCGTCTGCGATGCTGCTCAACGAAACAGCTGTGAAAATCATGAATTTCGAACATCCGGTAGGTGAAATTGTCAAAACCGGCGATAAGGACTGGCATGTAGTTGGCGTGGTAAGGGATTTTATCCTTTCGTCTCCATACTCGCTTGTTGCGCCTATGATTATCTTCGGCCCTGTCGAATTGATGCTCAATACAATGCACATCAAATATAACAATCGGAACCGCATGTCGGACAATCTGGCTCGAACCGAACAGATATTCAAACAATATAATCCAACTTATCCATTTGAATATCAATTTATTGATGAAGAGTATGCGCGTAAATTCGGAGAAGAACAAAAATTGGGGACACTTGCTACATGGTTTGCCGGTCTCACGATCCTTATATCTTGCCTGGGACTGTATGCGTTGATCGCTTATTTAGCAGAAACCCGTAAGAAGGAAATCGGTATCCGAAAAGTACTGGGCGCCTCGGTTTCAGGCATTATGCTTTTGTTAACCAAAGAGTTTTTGATTTTAGTTCTCATATCAATAGCAGTTGCTTCACCTGTTGCATGGCTGGTCCTGAACAAATGGTTAGTCAATTATGCCTATCGCACAAATATCCCCTGGTGGTTATTTATCTTTGTTGGAAGTATTTGTTTGTGTATTGCGATGCTGACGGTAGGATCGCAGGCCATCAAAGCCGCAACAACCAATCCGGTAAATGCAATTAAGAGTGAATAAGGAAGGGCGTTTCAGATTTTATCAATGGAAAACAGATTTACTTTAAACCAAATCCGAACCTTATCCCGGTCATGACTACAAACCCTGTGTAGCCATACGAGAATGTGTGTTCGTCAAATTGTGGCTTATCCTTATCCGAAATAGCATGACGGTAGGATATTCCCACAAACATGTCAAAGAGAAACGCATGGCGGGATGGCGGCTGAAAACCTATGTACTGGTTCACACTCAGCCGGTTAATATGCTGTGTGTACAATGCTTCCGGAAAATACTCGTATTCATGGTACTGAAGGCCGTCTTCGGTGTAATCATTCCATTTACCATATGATCCTTTATAGTCGATGTTGAATCGGCTGTATGCTATTCCGGAAGCAAAATAAACTGAACGGACAGGATCGATAAAACGCTTATAACTGATGTCTAACCCGGCACCATTCAATTTTGAAAAGGGTTCGTGAAATGATATATTTCTGTTATGCCAATAAAAATTTCCATCATAGGAATAATTATTGTTATCAGTTGCCGAATATACTGTCGGACCGAACTGCAGCCAGCCCGGACCGTTGCCAAGTCGCGTCTCAAAATCGAACCGCCAACCCCAGTTAATCCACTGAAAGGGCTGAATGGCAAAAGTATACTTTTTCTGGGTCGATAAATAACGCGGGGAGGCATTGATGTCGTTTTCCTGCGCTTGTGTGTACAATGTGAAGAAACACGCTGCCAATATTAATAAATGTACATATTTTCTCATAGCGTCTCCGGTTTAATTGTTATCTTACTCACAAATCTCAACCTGTCGCCGGAATAATCAAACTGAAACAATCCTTCCTGTGCAATTAAGATCAATAATCCGTCTAAGGGAATCACATCATAAGCCGCGCGTATATCCACTTCGTCTATTTCGACAAGATCATCTATCTGCCTAAGATTTAACGGATCGGATATATTGAACACCCTTAATCCCTTATCGCATACAAACAGTTTATCTCCGTCAACGCCCAATCCGGTAGGACCTGTCAATTGTACCGTCTTCATCAGTATCGGATTCGACAGATCGCTGATATCGTAGATGTCAAGCACATTATTGGGCGAACTGCCGCAGCTGTTGGAATTGGTGTTGAGCGTCACGAATGCATAATCACCCTGTGCAACGACCGGGTCGCAACTGCGAAAATGGCTTACCTGTGACAGAAGAAACGGAAACCGCGGTGAGGCAATATCGTATACAAACATGCCGCTACGCGAACCGATAAACAGCAACGTATCCATCGGAAATATCGTTTCGATGTCGAAGCCCACCGGTAAATTTCTTTCCGGATAATATTTAGGGTCTGCTGCATCTTCTATATTGAAGAGTTGTAAATTATTGGTTGAGACAGTATACAACATATCGCCGCTGATGGCGAACCGTGCCATTGAACCGCCTTTTCCACCGGAATTGGAGGCGTCTGCCATAGGTCTGTCAGCTGTTTCGTAATTTCCACAGGATACAACAATAGCAGCCAGGAATAAAATGGAAAATCTTTTTTTCATACCGCTGTTCAGTTTCGGGTTGTTTTTTTCCATTCCACAAGCACATAATCATCCGGACGGTTATAGGAGTAAAAACTAAAATCATCCGGCGGTAACGGTTCGGGGAAAACGTTTCGAATCCGCTTGGTTACCTGCTTGCTTTCCAAATCGAAACTTACCAGATCGACTGCATTATCAAGGTAAATGATGTTTCCCTTTACTGCCATGTCAATACAGCCGGGCGCAAGTATAAACCCTTCATTCACAGGATGTGAAGGATCGGAATTGTTAATTACATGCACGCCTTTATAGCGTTCATTGATGTAAATGTAGGGCATCCGGCTGTAAATTTTTCCTGTCTGTATCATATCGCGCGCTCCCGAAACAAACTTTACAGAATTTTCCAGTACATCCCGACTCATGAAAACCGGCATGTATGTCCCCCCGTATCTGGCAGGTGCTTCATCCGGAAAGAGAGAGGTCGCCGTGCAGAAAAGACTTACCATAAATAAGATTACTTTTTTCATACATAAATCATTTTATTAGTTATCGTTCATTTTCTATACCGCACATGAAGGAAAATACCCTACCATTTTATGAAAAAAAATCAGACAGACTAAAAAAAATAATTTTGGCTTATCCGAAATTTCAATTAATTTTGCACGCTAATAGAAGATTAATAATGGACAAAAAATTATTATTAGGCGATGAAGCCATAGCGCAGGCTGCAATAGATGCAGGATTATCCGGTGTTTATTCGTATCCGGGAACGCCTTCAACGGAAATTACAGAGTATATACAGCAAAAAACGGCTGGCAGCGATATTCACAGCCGTTGGTGTACAAACGAAAAAACGGCGATGGAAGCGGCGCTCGGCATGAGTTATGCAGGCAAACGCACGTTATGCTGTATGAAACATGTCGGGTTGAATGTGGCGGCTGACTGTTTTATGAATGTAGCGATGAGCGGTATCAACGGCGGAATGATCGTCATTACTGCGGACGACCCTTCGATGCATTCGTCACAAAATGAACAGGACAACCGTTTTTACGGTGATTTCGCGATGATTCCGATGTTTGAACCATCAAATCAGCAGGAAGCATATGATATGGTTTATGATGGTTTCGATTTGTCTGAAAAGTTGGGTTATCCGATCCTGATGCGCATCACGACGCGTATGGCTCACTCGCGTGCAGGCGTGGTAACCCGCGAACAGCGAAAGCAAAACGAAATGAACTGCCCCGAAGACGGACGTAAACGGTTTATCCTGTTACCTGCCCTGGCGCGTCAGCGTTTCAGGGTTTTGCTGGAAGCGCAGGCGCTTTTCCTGAAATCATCCGAAGAATCCGTATACAATCAATATTTTGACGGACCTGATAAAAAATTGGGAATTATTACTACCGGAATCGCATTTAACTATCTTTCCGAAAACTATCCCGATGGATTCGAACATCCGGTACTTAAAATTTGCCAGTATCCGTTGCCCGCAAATCATTTGGAAAAAATCGCTTCCGAATGTGACGGGCTGCTTGTTTTAGAAGAAGGTTATCCATTCGTTGAAACGCAACTGAAAGGCTACCTCAACAAGGGTCTTACCGTTCACGGACGTATGGACGGTACGCTCAAACGCGATGGCGAACTGACGCCTCATCTTGTAGGTCAGGCGTTGGGTAAAACGTGCGATCCTGCTTATTCAGTTCCGGAATTGGTGGTACCGCGTCCGCCATTATTATGTCAGGGATGCGGTCACCGGGATTTATACGATGCGCTGAACGAAGTGGTCGCTGCCTGTTCGCAGGCAAAAGTTTTCTCCGATATCGGATGTTATACGCTCGGCGCATTACCTCCTTTTCGCGCGATTGATTCGTGTATTGACATGGGAGCTTCCATTACCATGGCAAAAGGAGCGTCGGATGCAGGTCTGCACCCGTCTATTGCCGTGATCGGCGATTCCACCTTTACCCATTCCGGCATGACAGGATTACTTGACTGCGTGAACGAAAATGCGAATGTAACCGTTATCATTTCCGATAACGGGACAACAGCGATGACAGGCGGACAGGATTCGTCCGGTACAGGTCGCCTTGAGTCAATCTGCGCGGGGATCGGGGTACTTCCGGAGCATCTCCGGGTGATTGTTCCCTTAAAAAAGAATAGGGAGGAAATGACGTCTATGTTGAAAGAGGAGATTGAATACAAAGGCGTATCTGTCATTATTTCGCGTCGCGAATGTATTCAAACATTGACCCGCAAACGAAAAAACATATAGAGGCATAAGGCTAACTCCCAATCGTTATTAAAAACAGTTATTTATGAAAAAAGATATTATATTATCAGGCGTCGGCGGACAGGGAATCCTGTCGATAGCCGCCGTGATCGGCGAAGCGGCCCTGAAAGAAGGCTGGTACATGAAACAATCGGAAGTACACGGAATGAGTCAGCGTGGAGGCGATGTGCAGTCGAATTTACGATTGTCCGACATGCCGATCGCTTCCGACCTGATCCCTTTAGGGCTGGCCGATCTGATTATTTCTTTGGAACCGATGGAAAGTCTGCGATACCTGCCATACTTAAAGAAAGACGGATGGCTCGTTACAAATTCCCAGCCGTTCATCAATATTCCCAATTATCCCGACAGGGAAAAAATAATCGATGAAATCGAAAAACTTCCGAATAAAGTGATAATAGATGTTGAAACGATTGCGAAAGAACTCGGATCAATCCGTGCGGCCAATATGGTCATGCTCGGCGCTGCAACGCCGTTTCTGAGCATTGAGTACAGCAAAATCGCTGATGGCATCCGCTCAATCTTCGCCCGAAAGAGCGACGAAATCATCGAACTTAACCTGAAAGCGTTACAGTCCGGTTTCGACGTTGCTAACCGGAAATAACAGGTATAAAAAAAATATTTTGCAAAATTATTTTGTGTTTTCATAAATAAAATTTACATTTGTGCGTTAAACAATTAAATTTATTAATTATGATTTGTCCGAAATGTGGAGCACAAAACATGGATGGGGTAACATTTTGCGGTAGTTGTGGGGCGCAATTGGCGTCATTCACTCCACCGGTAACACCCGAAGAGTCCCAACAGTCAGTTAATTACAGCCAGCAACAACCGTCTTACGGGAGTCAACCGAATGTCGACGCGTTTACTACGCCGTTGGGAGGACCGGCTAACGGCGGTTTGGTGCCGCCTAAAAATTACATGACAGAATCAATTCTTGTAACTGTAATTTCTCTTCTATGTTGCTGTTCGCCTATATCAATTGTATTAGGCATAATAGCGATTATCAAAGCAAATAACGTAAACGCTGAATTTTCAAAGGGTAATATCTTCGAAGCCAACAGCAATGCAGATTCGGCTAAAAAATTAGCCTTATGGGCGGCTATTGTTGCTGTAATTACGGTTATTCTCTTTTACATCGCGTATTTTGTCTTTTTTGCCGCTATTATTAAGGAAGCGGGAGGTCTGGAAGATTTTTTCAGGACTTTCTCTTAATAGATGAATCGAAAAAAACGGATTGGTTCCGGTCTGGTGCTTATGATGGTTATCATGGCCGGAATCTTTTTATTTGCCTATTATAATCCGGAAGATCACCGATTCTTTCCCAAGTGCCCTGTTTTTCTGCTGACCGGTTACAAATGTCCCGGTTGTGGATCACAGCGTGCTTTTTATCATCTGTTTCACGGGAATTTTTTAACGGCGTTCCGGTATAATCCGCTCATGATTGTGCTTATACCTTACATATTATCTGGAATTTATTTAGAGTATATTGCAAACAAAGCCAATCCCCGAATTGTACGCATTCGTGAATTTCTATTCGGGAAATGGATGCTCCTTGTTCTTTCTTTCACGATCATTTTTTACACATTTTTACGTAATTTACAATAGTACACAAATGTAAATACCGCAAACATACATATGTAAACATCAATTATTTACTTATGTATATTTTATTTTTTCGTTTATTCAGTTTTCAGGAATAAATGTTTCGTAGGTTTTATCGGAAAAAAAGATTACTAACTTTTCAATTGTTTTTACAGGTCTTTCTTTGTAAACAGTGACTTCTTTTTCTACTATAATATTTCTTACTTCGGGTATATTCTCCTGTGTTTGTTTTTCCAATTCTTGACTTTTGTTTTCAAAATCCAGTTCATTTACAGAAGTCAATAGTTTTGTCGATTCCTTTTCATTTTCCGGTTTTTTTCCCGGTTTGGGATTTGTTTGATTATCACCAAACAAGTCTGTAGCCCCTTCCGGTGCTTTTTTCATAGTTCCTTTGCCGGTCAGTAACCATTCGGAATTGATATCCTTAAAACGGTTTGTGATCTTTGTAAGTATATATGTTCCCGGAGCATTTCTTTTTTTAATATGTGAAAGTGCGCCATTACTTACGCCGATTGCCTTGGCAAAAGCGGCTGCGTTCATATTTTTATCCTCCATAATAAGGAAGACGCGTTTTGTTTTTTCATCCATCTCGGCTTAATTTAATAAATAACTGTTTTACTGTATTTTCAGAGCAAATAATCTTTATGAATCATGTAATAACGATACAAATGTAAACAATTAATTTTACATATGCAAATTATCATATTTATTTTGTAAAACCCATAAGGTTTACATTTGTAAACTGTCAATATTTCGCAGATGAATCATGCGATATACAAATGTAAATATTCCATTCGGATCAACGTTTAAGTTTTACTGTAAGTAATTTATTATTTTATTTAAAAATCAACCATATAACTGTATATAATAAAGCGATTTTAAGCATTATTTCGCTATATTTTACACAAAGATACATTATTACTCGTTTTTACTTTAACAAAAACGTGAATGAATATATATATATCGCTTATATCAAAAGAAATAAACGACAATTTATCACGTAATTAAAATGTACGTAAAAGCAGATTTACAAATGTATTTTTTTGTGATTGGGTCATACAAATATCATCGCAGACAAACAGAGCCAACAAATATCTTTTTCTGTTTGTAAAGTATAATGTTTTTTAAAAATGTTTATTTCGCTGTTTTTTATATCTTTTGTATATATTTACATATGTAAATATTCGGGTCGTGTAAATTTACTACTGGATTGACAGACCAATTTTTACAGTCAGTGCATGATTTTATATAACATTTCTTTATATATATCGCCTGTGGTGGTTGATGATGTTGCGCCTAATCCTTTTGATTTAGCGTCGGCAAGACGGACTTCGTGGATTGCGTTGAATACTTTCATGGCTGAATAATTTCGTAAACCGAGCATATAGTCTTTAATCTGAAAATTCCATTTCAACTGAAGCGTTTGCATGACGCCCCGTTCGGATTTGTCATTCGAGTAGAAGCAAATCATCAGGTTCACAAAATAGTTGAAGACGGATGGTAATATCGGTTGACCTCCATTCGCTTTAGGGTTTTTATCAAAATAATCGGCTATACGGTTGGCGCGTAATACATCTTTTGAAGCAATTGAATTGATGAATTCATAAACGTTAAACTCTTTACTGATACCGATATATGATTCAATTATTTCAGGTGTAATCCGCTTGACCGGTTTATTGTCAAAGATCACGCTTAACTTTTCGACCTCCTTTTCTAACCGGCACAGGTCGTTCCCTATATAATCAGCCACTATCTGCGCATTCTTCCCGTCGATATCCATGCCGCGCTGTTTAATAAACGATACAATAAATCCGGGCAGTTTATCATCATATATTTTTTTAGATTCAAAAACAATACCGTTCTTTTTGGCTTCGGCGGGTAAGTTTTTGTTGCCTTCGAGCTTTTTATATTTGTAACATATCACAAATACGGTCGTGGGAGCAGGCTTTTTGACATAATAGCTTAACATTTCTATTTTCGAGAGATTTTGCGCTTCTTTCACAATTACCAGTTGACGTTCGGACATCATCGGAAAACGTCGCGCGGCATTGATAATCGTTTGCGGATCGGAATCGTTTCCGTAGAAAATCATCTGATTAAAATCGCGTTCGGAATCATTTAGCACTTTTTCAACCAGTAATTCTTCAATTTTATCAATAAAATAAGGCTCTTCACCCATTAATAAATATACCGGAGCGAATTGCTTATTTGCAATATCACGACTGATCTCTTCATATGTATACTCTTTCTTTATCATTTGTAATTTGTAATTCGTAATTTGTAATTAGAAAGTTACCAGCTGAATTTAATATGTCGAATTGTTTTTTGTTTCTCAATCATCATTTGTAAAGCCTTAACGCCAAAAATAACATGTTCGGGCGCAAATTGTTTAGTCACCATATTATCGCTTTCAACGGTCTTAACGCCGTCTTCATCTAATGGCTTATCTGAAATCATCAGCAGGGCGCCGGTAGGTATCTTATTGGCAAATCCGGTAGTTAACAGGGTAGCTGTTTCCATATCTATACCTGTAGCGTGCGTCTTGACAAGATATTCTTTGAATGTCAAGTCATATTCCCATACACGCCGGTTAGTAGTATAAATCGTACCTGTCCAGTAGTCTTTTCCGCTGTCGCGTATGGCCGACGAAATCGCGCGAAGCATCGAAAATGCAGGAAGAGACGGTACTTCGGGCGGCAGGTAGTCATTGGATGTTCCTTCGCCGCGTATGGCGGCAATCGGTAAAACATAATCACCGATGTTATTCGCTTTTTTCAGTCCGCCGCACTTACCCAGAAAGAGGACAGCCTTGGGCTGGATGGCCGATAAAAGATCAATGACCGTAGCCGCATTAGCGCTGCCCATCCCAAAATTGATGATCGTTATGCCTCCGCCTGCGGCATTCGACATGGCATTTTTCAAGCCTAATATCGGAACGTCAAAGCGTTCGGCAAACAACTCCACATACCTGGTAAAATTTGTCAACAATATATATTTTGAAAAATCGTTCAGTGGGCGATCCGTATAACGCGGCAGCCAATTTTCAACTATTTCCTGTTTAGTCTTCATATGTACATATATTTTATTACTTTTGCATTTGCTAATAACTACAAAGGCAGGCAAAGATAGAAAATAATTAGGAATTAGGAATTATAATTTAGGATATATTATCTTTCAACTTTCAACTATATAAAATGCAATCGTTAAACCTTCCTCCATATCAGCCCCGATTGTCGGCAAAAAACGGAAAAAACTTTATTTTTGATCCGTTACGGCGTAAAGAGGTGGCGCTTACACCCGAAGAATGGGTCAGGCAGCATTTCGTGCAGTTCCTGATAGTTGCCCGCTCGTATCCGCCGGAGCGTATCGCCAATGAAGTGAGCATCAGCGTAAATTCCACATCCAGGCGATGCGATACGGTCATTTATGACAATTATCTGAAACCACTGGCTATCATTGAATATAAAGCGCCCGACATAATCATTTCTGCCGAAGTTTTTAATCAGATTTCGCGCTATAACTCCGCGCTTCGCGTTCCTTATCTTATGGTCAGCAACGGGATTACTCACTATTGCTGTTTCATGGATTACCGGACAATGGAAAGCCATTTTCTGGAAGATATCCCAATGTATGCAGATATGCGCGGGGAATGATTAATGGTTTTTGGTAAGTTTTCAAACTTTAGTTATCTTTGCGTCCTCAAAAAGTAAAATAGAGTAGATGATTTGGAATGAGACAATGGAATGCATGTCGCGCGAGGAATTGCGCAAAATACAGACTATTAGATTAAAAAGAGTTGTTGAACGTGTATATCATAACACGACGTTTTATCGCAAAAAGATGCAGGAAATGGATATCTCGCCCGATGATATCCATTCAATTGACGACCTTGTGAAATTACCTTTTACCGTTAAGCAGGATTTGAGGGATAATTATCCTTTCGGATTAATGGCGTCGCCCATGTCAGAGATTGTTCGCCTCCATGCTTCCTCGGGCACAACAGGAAAGCCGATTGTCGTAGGCTATACGCGTGGAGACTTGTCAATATGGAGCGAAGCAGTAGCGCGTTGCCTCACTGCCTATGGTTTGTCAAAGCATGATATCGTGCAGGTGTCTTACGGATATGGCCTGTTTACCGGAGGGCTGGGTGTTCATTCGGGTACGGAACACATCGGAGGTACGGTTATTCCGATGAGTAGCGGAAACACGCAGAAACAGATACAGCTAATGCACGATTTTGGATCGAATGCGCTGGCTTGTACACCGTCATACGCACTCTTTCTGGCGGAAACCATTCGCGAAAGCGGAATCCCGATCGAAGAGTTTAAGTTGCGCGTGGGAGCGTTCGGCGCTGAACCGTGGACCGAAAATATGCGCAGGGAACTGGAAGAAAAGTTGGGGATTAAAGCATATGATATTTATGGTCTTACAGAAATATGCGGCCCCGGCGTCGGTGGTGAATGTGAATGTCAGCAGGGAACGCACCTGTGGGAAGATCATTTTTTCCCTGAAATAGTTGATCCGGTCACGTTAAAACCGGTCGAATACGGACAACAGGGCGAACTTGTATTTACCACGCTCACAAAAGAAGGCATGCCTATGATCCGTTACCGTACACGCGACCTCACCTCGCTTCACTACGAGCCATGTCCCTGCGGACGTAGCGCTGTACGTATGAACCGTATCCTCGGACGTAGCGACGATATGCTTATAATCAGGGGTGTGAATGTATTCCCGTCGCAAGTCGAATCGGTAATTCTCGAACTGCCCGAATTTGAACCCTACTATCTCATCATCGTCGATCGGGTAGACAATATTGATACCTTTCAAATTCAGGTGGAACTGCGGCAGGATTGCTATTCTGATGAAATGAGTAAAATGCTTGCCCTGAAAAAAAAGATTACTTCGCACTTGCAGAGTATTCTTGGCTTGCAACCCGATGTTAAAATTGTCGAACCCCGAAGCATTGAACGCAGTCAGGGAAAAGCAAAGCATGTCATTGACAAGCGGATTTTTAACTGAAAACTGAAAACTGAAAACTAACTATAATTTTATGTTAACAAAGCAATTATCAATTTTTCTGGAAAATAAAAAAGGACGCTTCACCGAAGTAGCCAGGTTATTAGGCGAAGAAGGCATCAATATGACGGCATTTACCGTTTCCGAAAATTCGGATTTCGGTATTTTACGCCTGATCGTATCGGACACTGAAAAAGCGACCCGGGTTTTGCGCAATCATAAATATGCTGTAACGGAGGCGGATGTGATATGTCTTCGCTGTCCGAATAAACCGGGAGCGCTCGGACGCGCGATGGATATCATCACACGGGCAGGTATCTTTATCGAATATATGTATGCTTTTTCAGAAGGAGAATCGGCTAATGTGATTATTCGGCCCGATAGTTTGAATGTATGTGTAGAAGTATTAAAAGCCAACAAGTTAGATCTTTTAGCGGCAAGCGATTTATACAAATTATAATTATTAACATTTTAAATTGCAACTAGTTCGGATAGATATATTAACTTTGCACGCAAAAACAGAATTATAGTGAAAAAAATTGTCTTATTTGCGAGTTTAGCGACCTTACTGTTTACTTCCTGCGGCGAATATAACAGATTGTTGAAAATTCAGGACCCTGATATAAAGTATTCATATGCTAAAAAATATTACAACCAGAAGAAATATGTCAGGTCAGCCTCTTTATTAGAAGAAGTCGTTCATTATTTTCGCGGCCGTACGGAAGGCGAAGAATCGCTGTATATGCTTGCTCAAAGCTATTACAGGCAAAAAGACTATGTGACGGCAGCCGAATATTTCAAGACCTATTACAACACCTATCCCAAAGGAGAGTTTACAGAAGATGCGCGTTTTTACGGCGCATACGGATTATACCTCGATTCGCCCGATCCGCGTCTTGATCAGAATCAAACATTTGAATCCATCCAGCAATTTCTGATGTACCTCGAATATTATCCCCAAAGCGAACGGGCGAAACAAGCACAGGATATTTTGTTTGAACTTCAGGAAAAACTGGCTTACAAGGAATACCTTGCGGCCAAACTATATTACAACCTCGGCACTTATATGGGGAATAATTATGCATCCTGTATTATTACAGCCGAAAATGCGCTAAAGAGCTATCCGGACACAAAATACCGCGAAGAACTTATCTATCTGATGCTCTGTTCAAAATACGAGATGGCAATAGTCAGTATTGATGAGCGTTTGCAGGGACGTTACCGCGATGTGGTCGACGAATATTATAATTATTTGAATGAATTTCCGGAAGGAAAGTATATAAAGCAGATATCGAAATTATACGATTATGCAAACAGTAAGATAAAAAGAAATTATTAAATATGGATTAAATATGGATTATAGAAAATCAAAAGCGCCAATCAACACGGTTTCACGCGACATGAGCAAAATGTGGAAAGATACCGGTAATATTTATGAAACGATTGCAATAATAGGAAAACGGTCGAATCAGATTTCCGCCGATATGAAACATGACCTTGATAAAAAATTATCGGAGTTCGCTTCTTTCAACGACAACCTCGAAGAAGTTTTTGAAAACCGCGAGCAAATAGAGATTTCCCGTTATTACGAAAAACTGTCGAAAGCTACGCTGATTGCGACAAAAGAATATGAAGACAAGGAAATATACTGGAAGAATCCGCTGAAAAAGGATATGTATGAATAAATTTTTCCCTATAATGATTATATGATACAGCGCATACAGACAATATATTTATTAGCGGTGGCGGGTATGTTTATTGCGTTACTGTTTGTGCCATTAGCTGACATTCAGACAAATGAAGCGCAATATTCATTCGGAGTCGACGGGCTAAAAACAACGACCGTTGCTGCGGAACTTGTATTTCCGACATGGTCGCTCCTGGCAATTGCCGCTATCATTGTGCTGCTATCGTTTTTCATTATTTTTATGTATAAAAAACGCGTTTTGCAGATGCGTATGTGTGTATACAATATATTGCTGATGATAGGTTTTTGCGCCCTGCTCGGGTTTTATATCTGGCAATTTAAAAAATCGCCGAATTTACAGGATATGAAAATCAATATCCGCTTTTGGGCTACATTCCCTTTTGTTGCTTTGATTTTAAATTATCTGGCGATCAGAAACATCGGAGCCGACGAAGCCATGATCCGTTCACTGGAACGGCTACGGTAAATAGTTGTCAGTTTTCAGTTGTCCATATTTCCCATGAGATAAACGCTTGTAATAGAAGCATTTCAAGTCCATTTTTGACAATGGCGCCTGCTTCTTTTCCCTTTTTCATAAAAAGTGTGTCATCGGGATTATAAATCAAATCGTATAAAATGTGATCAGGTGTCAGGAATTGATAGGGGATGTCGGGACAGGTATCCGTCTTGGGAAACATACCCAATGGCGTTGCATTCACAATAACCGTATGGTTTTCCATTATTTCAGGAGAGATTTCTTCGTATGTGATGCCGTTATTTTCCTGCATTCGTGAAACGAATACGGATTCAAGCCCCAATTGTTTAAGCCCGTGATAAATTGCTTTGGAAGCCCCGCCAGTTCCAAGAATCAATGCTTTCCGGTGCGTTTTGTTCAACATCGGTTCTATGGATTGTTTGAAACCTGTAATATCCGAATTATGCCCTTCCAAATGGGGTTTGGAAAAAAGACCTCCCTTTTTAAACCTGATTACATTCACTGCTCCAATATTCCGGGCATTTTCTGTGAGACTGTCCAACAATGGAATTACATCCATTTTATGAGGCAGTGTAACGTTCAATCCGCAGAGGTCCTGATTTTCACGCAACACATACTTCAATTCTTTCACATCTTTGATTTCGAAGTTAATATACTCCGCATCAATGTGTTCTGATTTGAATTTGTTATTAAAATAAACGACCGAAAACGAATGTCCCAGCGGATAACCGATTAATCCATATTTTTTTTTCATAACTCTTCCCTACCCTTTTTTAATTACAAATTACTAATTACTAATTACGAAATAAATGCCTGCGGCGATAAAATAATTCTAAATTTTCAATTCTCAATTAACTTCGTACGCCTCAACGATCTGTTGTACAAGTTTATGCCGTATGATGTCTTTTTTATCAAAGTGAATAAAACCAATATCATGCACATGTTCGAGGATATTCATGGCATGTACAAGCCCCGACTGCGCGTTTGGCGGGAGATCTATCTGTGTCATATCACCTGTTACGATCATTTTTGCATTTGCTCCGAGACGAGTCAAGAACATCTTAAACTGAAGCTTCGTCGTATTTTGTGCTTCATCAAGAATGATAATGGCGTCATTGAGCGTACGTCCGCGCATGAACGCAAGCGGCGCTATCTGAATCGTGTTATTATCCATATATTCTTTCAATTTGGCTACAGGAATCATTTCCTGCAGGGCGTCATAGAGCGGCTGAAGATACGGGTCGAGTTTGTCTTTCATCTCACCGGGCAGGAATCCGATCTTTTCGCCTGCCTCCACTGCCGGACGGCTCAGTATCAACCGGCGTACCTGTTTGTTTTTCAGCGCCCTGACAGCAAGAGCAATTGCAACATACGTCTTACCGGTACCGGCAGGACCAACCGCAAAAACCAGATCATGCTCGTCGAAACTTTTGACAAGCCGCTGCTGATTTTCGGAACGCGCCGTAATCGGCTTTCCGTTCATGCCGTAAATAATCAGGTTGACCTGCTTTTCAAATTCAATTTTTTCGCCTTTGACGACATCGATAATTATTTCTTCGGTAAGCGAATTGTATGATTCACAGTATTTTTCTATTTCCCTTATTTTTTTTAGAAAAACCTCCGATTCGTCGGTCTCGCCTATCACTTTCATCACATTTCCACGCGCAACGATCCGCAATTTTGGAAACAGGTTCTTCAGTAATTGCAGGTGCGAGTTGTTGACGCCATAGAATGTCAGCGGGTCTACACTCTCTAATATGTATATCCTTTCAATCATCTTACTCAAATCTTATTGATTTTGACGGTTTAATTTTTGTAATAATATACGATGGAGCAATCATCATCAGTATCGAAACGGCAAACGATCCGATATTAATGAACACCACATATATCCAGCTCAGATCAATCGGAACGGCATTGATATAATATGTTTCCGGATCGAGCTTCAACCAGTGGAAGTGGGATTGTAGCAGACAAAATGACAGACTGATGATGTTACCCCAGGCCATCCCTTTGATAATCAGGAAAATCGATACATAAATGAAAACTTTCCGAATGTTGTAATTGTTGTGGCCGAGCGCTTTCAAAATACCTATCATGTTTACCCGTTCGAGGATGATAATTAGCAAGCCTGATATCATCGTGAATCCGGATACAAGGATCATCAAAACCAGGATAATCGCCACATTCGAATCCAGTACCCCGAGCCAACTGAATATCATCGGATTGAGTTCCTTAATCGATCGAACATAATAAATGTTGCCTAACCGGTCTTTTTTGTCGATGAGTTCGAAGTACAAATCTTCGGTCAGTTCGTCGAGATCGTTATAATTATCTATAGAGATCGCAAGCCGGCTGACCATATCATCGTCCCATCCGTTAATGCGGCGAATAAGTTTAATGTCGCCAAAGGCAAAAATCTTGTCGTAATCCGAATAGCCTGTATCATAGATACCCGACAGATGAAATCTGCGTACACGCATATCACCTTCATTCACAAAATAAATGAAGAATGATTCGCCGCATTTGAGACGCAAGAGATTGGCTGTACTGCGGGAAATAAGGATTTGGTTACTCGTCGTATCAGGATTAATATGAAATATTTCGCCTTCAACCAAATGGTCTTTTAAAAAAGTTGCATCAAAATCCGAGTCTACTCCTTTCAGCACAATTCCCTGAAAATCAGTTTCTGTTTTAATCAAACCCGGCTTGGTAGCAAAAACTTCAATGCGGTGAACGCCTTTTGTGTTGAGTAATACCTCACGAAGCGAATCGTTGACAGCAATAGGCGTCGATTCGTAGGAAATATTATTGTCGAAGTTCGACAGTTGAATATGCGAATCGAAACCAATCACCTTATTTCGTACTTCTTTTTTGAATCCCACAACTATGGCAACCGATACAATCATCACTGCAAGACCTATTGCCACGCCTGCCATAGCAACACGTATGACCGGAGGCGTTACGCGCCGGCTATCTCCCTTTTCGCGGGAAAAATGAATCCTTTTGGCAAGATAAAACTCGAAGTTCATTTATCAGTTCTCAGTTCAAAGCACAAAGATAGTATAAATCGCAGGCAATACGAAATTACCGCTTTAAAATGTGATTTTTTTTGCTTTTTAATAAAAATCATTTACTTTTGCATCTTAGTTAATAAATTTTCAAGAAGAATGATCAAAAAAACGGTTTACTTCCTGCTGTTTGTTATTTTGAACCTTGTCGTTACATCGTGTGCCGTACTGACCAAGTCACAACTGCAGCGGGTGAATAACCTGACGGTTGCTTCCGATACGGTTGTGGCGACGCCGAAAATAATTTTCGACGAGTTGGCGACAGTTCGCCTGGAACGTGGACTGTTCTATGCCGCTTCGCTTACATCGGCTATCGCCCGTGAAAGGGAAATCAACGCGCTGGCTTCGGCAACCCTGACCGATGAACAGTGGGTGAACCGTGCGGAAGCATATGTCAATGTACTGAACAGCTACCTGCGAGCGCTCCGCAGCATTAGCGCCACTACACGGTGGCAAGCCTACGGGACCGAATGGCGGGGTATCGGTCGTAATATCGATTCTCTCATTTTACGAACCAACCAGACAGACTTTTTTGACACGCAAATCCCTGCTGGATGGGCAAAACTGTCCGGACAGTATATGGGCTATCTGAGTGAACGGTATATGCGCGTCCGCCAGACAAAAGCACTCAAAGCCTTTGTGACCGAGGGTGATACACTTGTGGCAGTTTGCGTCGACGGTCTGATTGACCTGCTAAAGGCAGGCGATCTGATTGATTTGATCGAAAATGAAAGCCAGGGGTTGAAGAACAATTACGAAGCCTACCTTCACCGGCTTGAATCAAGGGACTTACCGGCTGACCTTACCGCCGACCGCAAGTATATTGAACTGGTCAAACGTGTGGAAAAAGCAAAATATACAAGGGGTCGTTGCGTGACAGCATTACAGGCGCTCAAACGCGCCCATGCCAAATTAGTCGAAGAACTCAAAAAGAAACAGAACGTTGATTTCTATATTGACGAATTAATAGAATTGAATACATTGTCTTTACAACTGCAAAACATGCTGTAGGGGCAAGGCATTCCTTGCCCCTACATAAATAAATATTGTATTATGTTAGAAACATTTCAAAAATATTATGGGAATAAAGCGCAGGTCAGGAAAATATTTTCCCCATACCGCGTTTGTCCGTTAGGGGCGCATGTCGATCATCAGCATGGACTGGTATCCGGATTTGCGATTGATAAAGGGGTTGAACTCCTGTTTACCTTGTCGCCCGACAGGATGATTGAAATGCGAAGTCTTACTTTTAAAGGGAAAATCAGTATGGACCTGAATACCCCCGTCGTCACTAAAAAGAACGACTGGGGCGATTATTTGCGTGGCGCTGTGTATGCGATGAAAAAGCGGTTTCAATTGAAATATGGCATCAAAGGTTTGATAAAGGGAAGTTTGCCGATAGGCGGATTATCATCTTCGGCTGCGGTACTGGTGGCATATGTCATGGCTTTGTCGGAAGCCAACGAAATCAGCCTGACCCCAATGGAAATTATCAGGATAACCTCTGAAGCCGAACGCGAGTTTGTCGGTCTGAAAAACGGCATTTTGGATCAGGCTTGCGTCGTACTAAGCGAAAAGGACAACCTGTTGTATTTAGACACGGATACAAACGATTACAACCTGCTTCCTGTTTCGAATGAAATGTCGCCGTTTGAAGTGGGTATCGTCTTTTCGGGACTGACGCGAAGTCTTATTTCGAGTGACTATAACCTGCGTGTCAATGAATGTAAAGTGGCCGCATGGAATATACTGGCGTCTAAAAAACAAACATTGAACATCATGGATAAGACTTATTTGCGCGATGTTCCCGAATCTTATTTTTATGAAACAAAATACGCTTTTCCCGATCGTTTTCGCCGCAGAGCCGAACATTTTTATTCGGAGTGCGGGCGCGTAAAACAGGGAATGAATGTCTGGCAGAAAGGCGATATCCGTGCTTTCGGGCAATTGATTTTTGACAGTTGCTCCAGTTCGATTGATAATTATGAATGTGGCAGTCCCGAATTGATTGCCATCTATCAGATCATGCGTGAAACCAACGGGGTTTATGGCGGGCGCTTTAGCGGCGCCGGATTTAAGGGTTCATGTATTTGTCTGCTCGATCCGGCTAAAAAAGAAAAGATTGAACGCCGGATCAGAACAAAATATTTAGAGCGCTTCCCCCAGTACAAGTCAAGTTTTGAATTTCACTGTTGCAAAACCGAATCAGGCGCACGGTTTGTTGAATTATGAAAAATATTGTATTAGCGGCAGGTTATGCCACCCGACTTTATCCGGTTACGGAAAACTTCCCCAAACCTTTATTGGAGATAGGAGGCATTTCGATTTTAGACCGGTTGATCAGAGATGTGGATACTTTTAGTGAGATAGATTGTCATCTGATAGTAAGTAACCGCCGGTTTTACCCTCATTTTAAAAAATGGGCAAATGAAAGCCGGTATACAAAAAAAATCACCATCATCGACGACGGTACGGTAGACAATGAAAACCGGCTGGGCGCTGTGCGCGATTTGCTATTTGCCATAGAATCCAATCAATTGCATGATGATTTGCTGGTGACAGCAGCAGACAACATCGTAACCTTTTCGTTTCGCGGCTTTGTCGATTATTTTAAAGAAAAACAGACGTCACTGATTATGACCTATCACGAACCGGAAATAGCTGCCCTGCGCCGTACTGGTGTAATCACGATAGATGAGGATAACAAAGTGCTGGAAATGCAGGAAAAACCGGAAAAACCGAAGTCACATTTTGCCGTTCCGCCTTTCTACATTTATAGGAAAAGCGATACCGTTTTGATGCAGTCATGCCTGTCGGAAGGATGTAATGCGGACGCACCGGGAAATCTTGTACGACATATGCTGGATAAAACCGTATTTCATGCCTGGCCAATGACCGGCAAACGGTATGATATCGGAACGCTCGAAACATATTACCAACTAAAAGATAATTTACAGTTATGAAGATACTCATTACAGGTACAGCCGGTTTTATCGGCTATCACTTAGCGCAACGCCTGATTGCCGAAGGACATGAAACGGTTGGTCTGGACAACATCAACGATTACTATGATGTCCGTCTGAAATATGCCCGACTGAACGAAACCGGCATCAACGAAAATGAAATAGCACACGGAAAAATGCTTCAAAGCGCCGATTTTACAAATTACCGGTTTATCAAACTGAACCTCGAAGACCGTACCGCTCTTGAAACCCTGTTTAAAAATGAACGGTTTGACTCCGTAGTTAATCTGGCGGCACAGGCCGGCGTCCGGTATTCAATCGAGAATCCGCATACGTATATAGACAGCAACATCACAGGGTTTATGAATATCCTGGAATGTTGCCGTCACAATGCTGTTAAACATTTGGTTTATGCAAGTTCGAGTAGCGTGTATGGCAATAGCGACGCCATACCGTTTTCCGAAGAAGACAGGGTCGACTATCCCATTAGCCTGTATGCCGCTTCCAAAAAGGCAAACGAGCTGATGGCGCACACATACAGTCATTTATACCGTCTTCCAACCACCGGTTTACGCTTTTTTACCGTTTACGGACCATTTGGCCGACCGGATATGGCGCTGTTTTTATTCGCAAAGGCTATCAGCGAAGGCAAGCCTGTTAAGGTATTTAACAACGGGGACTTAAGCCGTGACTTTACCTATATTGACGATATCGTCGAAGGGATTTTTCGCGTTATCAGTCATATCCCCGGCGAAAACAACCCCCACCCTTTCTATCAACTGTTTAATATTGGACATTCGCAACCTGTTCAGTTAATGGATTTTATCCGTACCATCGAAACTGCGTTGGGGAAGAAAGCGCTTCTTGAGATGCTTCCCATGCAGCAGGGCGACGTAAAAACCACGTATGCCGATACGTCAGACCTCGAAAAAGCCGTCGGCTACAAACCGCAAACCGGCATACAGGAAGGGGTGGAAAAGTTCACGGAATGGTGGAAGAGGCAATATAATTATTAATTACAAATTACTAATTACGAATTATGAGTCAGGAACAGACATTAAAAGAGCTTCGTGCATCCATAACGGAAATTGATGCGTTGCGTCTTGTAAAAGATATTTCGGAACCCGAACGCGAAGCGTTGGAATTGACGGCAGTCGCATTGCGCGACGCCGAACGTTTACTGATTGCCAAAATGCAAAATCAGCTCGTCAAGGATTTGCAGGTACAGACAGCAAACCTGAACGAACAGGCAAAGGTCATCCGCGCCAGAGTTACCAAAATGAACAAACTGCCCAAGGTTTTGGATACAATCGAATCGGTCATCAAAACCGCTGTAAAAATCGTCGCTGCAATCGCAAAATGGTAATAATTAGCATAAAAAAAGCGCCTACTTTTTCGTAAGCGCCTGGTTTTCAGGGGTGATTCCGGAGCGGTTCGAACGCTCGACCCACAGCTTAGAAGGCTGTTGCTCTATCCAGCTGAGCTACGGAACCTTACTGTTTTCGGACTGCAAAGGTAGTTATTATTTTAATTTTCACAAGCCCCGATTATGAATAATTTTTTATCAGTCATCCTTTTGATTTTGTTTAAACTGCTTTTCTCTCTCTTTTGCAACTTTCTTTTCAAACTTTTCTTTCTCTTCCTGCTCTTTTTTTTCTTTTTTCTTTTGATTCAACTTTTGTCTCTCACTTTCAATATATTCTTTTTGAAGTTGCATTTGTTTTTCTTCAGCTTCTTTCTTTTCGTTTTTTATCTTCGTTTTTTCTTCACGCTTCATTTTTGATTTTGACGAACCGCTTTTTTCGGTTTCCTGACTTGCAATTTCGCCGGGCGTAAAGATTAGCGTATCTTTTTCAATCGATATTGTTTCAATGGCCACCATGTCAATCATTTTACTGGAATCCATTAAAACAGAATCCAACTTGACTGATTCGGAAATAGTCAAATATACAGTATCGGAGACATTGATAAATATTGTATCAGAGACGAAAATACGCACCGTATCGGTCGCGACCGGAAAAAAAACCGTGTCATGTACTGTCGTGTTAATGTATTGCGTATCAATGATATTTTTATAAATAATCTGAGGAACAGATGCAGTTTCAATTCTACTGCCAGTTTGTGATCCCTGTGAAAGTTCATGCGCGGTTAGCGGTCTTGCGGCAACCACCGGATTAACAGACCGGTTTTTATTACCTGATGAGACTGCCTCTTCGATAAAACGCTGAAAAATCCTGCGCATGGCCATATCACTTGACACGCGCATTTCGGGATGAAACTGCACGCCGAGAATCCAATTTTCATCATCAATCTTTTCAATTACTTCCACTACGCTATCGGGCGATTTACCGGCTACGCGAAATCCTTTTGCAATTTCCTTAACTGCCTGATGGTGAGAACTGTTCACCATTAGCATCCGGTCTTTTACAATATCGGCAAAAACCGTATTTTTCTCCACATTAACTGCATGTGATGCTTCGGTACTTGATTGTCTTTGACGGTGACGGATACTGTTATCAGCATATTGAGCAGGTAAATCCTGATACAATGAGCCTCCGAATACGATATTGATGAGTTGCGCACCGCGACATATTCCCAATACCGGAATACCTCTTTCCGCTGCCAGTTGAAGCAGTTTTATATCGAATTTATCTCGTGGAGCATTTATTGTTCCCATCTGCGGAATAGGGCGCTCATTATAATAGGCAGGATCATAATCTTCTCCTCCGGTAAAGATGATACCGTCCAATGAATTTAGCAATTCCCTGATCTCATTTTCATCGGTCATTAACGGAATGACAACAGGTATGCCGCCGTTAGACAAAACCGCATTAACATAGGAACGCGGTACGGTAGTTGTTCCATCTTTATATGTATCAGAGACGCCTATAACCGGACGTTTTTCAGCGCTTGCCAAAAGTGCAAAACCGAAAAAGACAACTGATAGCAGGATGGAATGTTTTCCGCTTTTCATCTTTAATTCTTATTGCACACTGATGACACAGATTTTACAGATTCACACAGATATTAATCCGCGTATATCATGACAATCTGTGTCATCTATGTGCTTTATTTGTAAATGATTATAGCAAGCTAAACGCAACTGTCAGACCAGCCATCACAATAGATACCATACTCATCAGTTTGATGAGGATATTCAGCGACGGGCCGGAAGTATCCTTAAACGGATCGCCAACCGTATCTCCGACAACGGTAGCCTTGTGATTAACAGAGCCTTTTCCTCCCAGATTGCCTTCTTCAATATATTTTTTCGCATTGTCCCATGCGCCGCCGGCATTGGCCATGAAAATAGCCAGAACAAAACCGGCTCCCAATCCGCCGACTAACAGTCCGATTACGCCTGCAACGCCAAAGATAACCCCGACTAATATCGGAGCAACTATAGCTAATATAGAGGGGAACAGCATTTCACGCTGAGCGCCTTTCGTGGAAATTTCCACGCAACGCGCATAGTCAGGTTCTGCTTCTCCTTCCATAATACCTACTATCTCGCGGAACTGGCGGCGTACTTCTTCCACCATACTTTGAGCCGCGCGTCCTACAGCATTCATCGTCAATCCGCAGAACAGGAATGCCATCATAGCGCCGATAAAAATACCTACCAGCACGATGGGGTTCATCAGATTTACCTGATATTCAGTCATAAAATCGACAATCGAAGCATCTGCTATATTGATTCCGTTTATTGTTGTCTGACCGATACGGATCAAGGCGATTTTAATTTCTTCAATATAGGACGCCAGTAAAGCCAAAGCCGTCAATGCGGCAGATCCGATAGCAAATCCTTTTCCTGTTGCAGCAGTTGTGTTGCCAAGTGCGTCTAATGCGTCGGTACGTTTACGGACTTCTTTTCCCAAACCGCTCATTTCAGCATTGCCGCCTGCATTATCCGCAATCGGGCCGTAAGCGTCGGTTGCCAGCGTAATACCAAGCGTCGAAAGCATACCTACTGCTGCAATACCGATACCATAAAGCCCCAGACTTATATTGGAGGCCGTCAGCATGTTTGCAACATCGAATTGAATGGCACAAAGGAAAGCCAGTATGATGGCTGCGCCAATGGTTAAAACCGGAATGGCCGTAGAAATCATACCCAGACCGATACCCGAAATAATGACGGTAGCCGGGCCTGTTTCCGAACTCTCGGCCACCTTTTTTGTTGGTTTATATGAATGAGAAGTAAAATATTCCGTCGACTGCCCGATGATAACACCAGCCAGCAGACCTACAATGACAGCGAACGAAATACCCAGCCAGTTTTGAATATTTAATGTATATAATATGGCAAACGTAGCGCCTGCAATCAGAAAGGAACTGATATTTACGCCTCTACCAAGCGCCGACAGCAGTTGTTTCATGGATGCGCCTTCTTTCGTACGTACCAGGAAAATACCGATGATGGAAAGTAACACGCCTACCGCAGCAATCAGCATGGGTGCAAAAATGGCCATCTTTTGCATGGCGGCATTTTTCACGAATGCTGCAGCGCCTAAGGCTGCCGTTGCAAGTATTGCACCTGCGTAGGATTCGTACAGGTCGGCGCCCATGCCTGCCACATCGCCGACATTATCGCCTACATTGTCGGCAATGGTCGCGGGGTTGCGGGGATCGTCTTCAGGTATTCCGGCCTCAACTTTTCCGACTAAGTCGGCGCCAACATCAGCGGCTTTTGTATAAATACCGCCACCGACACGGGCAAATAAGGCCTGTGTAGATGCTCCCATACCAAATGTAAGCATCGTAGTGGTAATATAAATCATTTTATCGCCGTGCGGGATTGCCAAATGATCTAAAATCAGATACCAAACCGAAATGTCCAGCAAGGCTAAACCAACCACGGTTAATCCCATCACAGCTCCGGAGCGGAAAGCAACCTGCAAGCCGCTGTTTAATGAATTTTTTGCAGCGTTGGCTGTACGTGCCGATGCATACGTTGCCGTTTTCATTCCGAAAAAACCGGCTAATCCCGAGAAAAAGCCGCCTGTTAAGAAAGCAAAAGGCACCCAGACATTTTGTAAATCGAATAGCGACATTACGAAAAAAACAACACACAAAACGCCAAACACAATAATCACAACCTTGTACTGTTGTTTTAAATACGCCATAGCGCCTTTTCGCACGTGTAAGGCAATCTTTTTCATCGTGTCGGTACCTTCATCTTCTTTCATCATTTGCTTAAAAAAGAAGAAAGCAAAACTAAGCGCTATCAAAGACGCCCCTAATACAGAATAAATTACATAGTCCATAAGGTAAAAAATTTAATTAATGATTTATAAAATAAGCTGCAAAGGTAGGAATATTAATTGAAAATTGAAAAATGAAAAATCTAAAAATTATACCAATGTTTCAAATTTATTTATCACCGCTAAATTTTTCTCATAAAATCTTATCTGTTTTTTTTGTACCTTTACACCGTGAAAAAGATATTTATAAACATAACGTGCTGTTTATTAGTCGGAATAGTTTTTTTCCTTGGCTACAGGAAATTGCTGATACAGCAAATCGAGTATTCAACCGGCAAAGAAACTGTGCTGCCTTTCAGCAAACAAAGCGAAACTTCGGTGTTGAGCATTGTTTGGGATTTTTTATTTTCCTGCATGTCGGAAGAAGTCTCCCCAAACAGTCTTCGTATCCATTCCCAATCGAATACAAAGCAGAGCGCAGGCGAATTGTTATCATTTATTTATTTTTTGCTGAAAACGATTGAGGTTGAATTATGCAAATATCGCTCGCCATATTTGTATCTTACGTCCGACTATTACGTTTTCGCTTTACGTAAAATTATTATTTAGCGTGTCCATTCCTTTTGTTTACAAACTGGCTTTTCCAATCAAGGTAAAGTTGGTTAATTTATTATTTCCTATTATTAATTCAAAAGAACAAAAAAATGGAAACTATTATTCCTATAAAACAAACTTTTTCCGAACATTTATCGGAACACCATATTTCAAAAAATACAAATTTCACGCTGCCATTGATTATTCTGATATCAGGCATTGTTTTGTTAGCTATTCCCCTGCCGAAATCTTTCACAGGAGAAACGGCGCTTACCTTTAAATGGTTTTTGGGCCTTACTGTTATTTCTATCGGGGTTTATAAGTATTATAGACGACCTGCATACAGGTATCAAACAACCGGTAAACTAATTAAATATAAGTTAATTAATTTTGACAGCCAGGATCAGAACTATGTGATGAATTGTCTGATGAATAAACCGGTAGATTCCAATTACACTTTAAGCAAAGGCAGTACGGCAAATTTATTACTAAAAGTTTATGTGGAACGTGATGGAAATTTCTTTGCTGCACAACTATTAAAATATGCACTCTACTCCAGTTATGAAATCGTGTCGGAAACCTGTTTTTTTCACGGAGATGAGGCTCGGCGAGTCAGTAAGGCGTTAATTCAGTAACGCCAAGAAGAAAAAGCATACTCAACTACCTTCACCTTTAGACGAAGGTAGTTGAGGCCGGTATCAACCTGACAGATACAGCATTTTTATGGGCTGTAAGTTGTTCGGCTTCGGCCATGATTTCGATACTCGGCCCTAACATTTTCAACCCTTCTTTTGTTATTTCCTGAAAGGTGATTTTTTTGACAAAACTATCCAGATTCACACCACTATACATTTTTGCATATCCTTTCGTGGGTAATGTGTGGTTTGTACCGGAGGCGTAGTCGCCAGCGCTTTCCGGCGTATAGGGACCTAAAAAGACGCTGCCTGCATTCAGGATTCGATCGCTGATCTCCATATAATTTGCGGTCTGTATAATCAGATGTTCCGGCGCATATTGATTGGTAAAATCTATCATTTCGTCATCGTTTTTGAGAATGACAATACTGCTGTGCGACAATGATTTTTCGGCAAAATCGCGACGCGGAAGTTTGGATAACTGAACGGCTATTTCCTTTTTCACCGCTTCGGCTAACGTTTCGGAAGTAGTAACCAAAACTGACTGGCTGTCGGCTCCATGCTCCGCCTGCGAAAGGAAATCGGCAGCAATATAAGCCGGATCAGCCGAATCATTGGCAATAATTTCAACTTCCGACGGGCCGGCGGGCATGTCGATTGCCACATCTTTCAGACTGACAAGCTGTTTGGCTGCTACCACATACTGATTGCCCGGCCCGAATATCTTATAAACTTTAGGAACCGTTTCCGTTCCGTAAGTCATGGCGGCAATTGCCTGAATACCACCGGCTTTGTATATTTTATTTACGCCGGATACTTTGGCGGCATACAAGATGGCCGGATGCACTTTGCCTTCCCCATTCGGTGGCGTACAGAGTATAATTTCTCTGCATCCAGCAATTAAAGCCGGTATGGCCAGCATCAAAACAGTAGAAAATAAAGGCGCGGTACCTCCGGGTATATACAAGCCTACTTTATCAATAGGAACTGCCTTTTGACGGCATGTAACGCCGGGCATTGTTTCAATTGCAATCTCTTCAAAATGTTGTGACGCATGAAACTTTTCAATATTTTGACAGGCAGTACGGATGGCCAGTTTCAATTCGTCCGGAAGCGTTGACGCTGCTTCGTTTATTTCGTTTTCAGAGGCTTGCAAATCGGTTATCAGCACTTTGTCAAATTGCTCGCCGTAACGGCGAACGGCTTCGTCGCCATTCTTTTTAACATCATTCAAAACGGTTTGTACCGTATCAAAAAGCGACGTCATATCCAGCTCCGGTCGCTGCTGGATAGATTCCCAGCCGGCTCTGTCAGGATGCTTAAATGTTCTAATTTCCATGTTGGCAATATTGTTTTGTGGCGGCAAAGATAGTCATTTTAAAGCAAAGGAATAAAAATATATTTCTGAAAATATTTTCTACAATTTGCTAATAATACTTTAATTTGTTTTTACCTGATTTTCAATCACATTTTGTCATTTCCACTACTCTGTTCCCCTCTGCTGACGCCTAACGTCCCGACGGATTTCAATCGCAACAAAGTTGCGTTTTAATCCCTATTTGTTGTGTGCAGCCCATTGTTATTTGCTTATATTTTCAGCATCAAATTTTCTTGTATTCTATTGATAAATTCTTTTTCCTTGTCCCAGGCTACAGCCGCAACATTTTCATTCCAAAGTTTGATATTGATTACCGCTCCCATTATTCCAACTGTTTTTTTGATTTTTTGATTCTTTTAGGCGTGTTGCCTTTCAATTTTAACAATTCAATGGGCGAAATTCCAATTTCAGGAATAAATAATTCAAGATTATCAAGTAATCGTAA
>Ga0082212_10002018_pt1 | contig 29864 bp, 22 predicted proteins | sample TergutNt197P3_FD_71548 | JGI IMG/M metagenome (GOLD analysis project Ga0082212, IMG submission 71548) | Neocapritermes taracua P3 segment gut microbial communities from Petit-Saut dam, French Guiana - Nt197 P3 | ecosystem: Host-associated > Arthropoda: Insects > Digestive system > Gut ...
AAAGTAATATACCGTCATTCCCGCGAAAGCGGGAATCCAGAGAGTTGATATGAAAGTCTTCTGTCTGGATTCCTGCCTACGCAGGAATGACGAAAGCGGCATGACATTTTCGGGCGGAAGCCTAAAAGTCTCCCTTCTGGATTCCGGCTTGCGCCGGAATGACGGGAAAGGAACGTCCAATTTTCCGGGTGCGTTATCTTTTGTTGGCAATTTTGCCCCGACGGGGCAAATGACCCAAATTGCCCAAACTCGCAACTGAAAATTAACGCACCCATTTCTGCCCAAAAAATCCTACCCGCCCTTGACTTCTCCCCAAACCTGTGCTACAATAGGTCGTAGAGGGGTGGCGGTGCGCCTTTTTGCCCTAGTCGTTTGCGTTAACGTGGGCAATTTTCGGCGTTGACTATTTTGCCCAGGTACAAAATTTGTGTATTTTTATGGAATTTTTGCTCATAAAATTGTTTTGTATTGTATAATAGGAATGTCAGGGCACGGCGGCTTGGCTAAAGTTTTGTTTGACCGCAGAAAACACAGAAGGTCACAAGTGGAGTTTTTCCATAGACAGCCGAGGTGTTGTGAACAAAATGTACCTATTTGGCAAAAAAATACCCTACACATCCCCCTAAAGAACGTAGTAGTTGTTGTTTTCACCCTATTGACCCTTTGATCCCTCCGAGATTATGTACGACAACGATTCTATTTTAGACGATTTTAGTGATCCCCTCGAAGAAGGCGACGAACTTCTCCAACTCGAAGACGTAGAAATCGACGAAGAAGAGATGGTCGAAGCCCTGCTCGCCGATGATGAGCCGGACGACGAGGAAGAAAGTGAGATCACCGAGATGTTCGACGGAAAACTGCTCGAACTCGAAGCCAGCGATACATGGTCGGACGATCCGGTAAGGATGTACCTGACCCAAATGGGAGAGATTCCGCTTCTGAAACGGCACGAAGAAGTCAAACTTGCCCAACAGATTGAGTCAACCCGGCGGAAGTTTCGCGCCAAACTGCTTGAATGTGATTACGTGATGCAGCATGCATTCCGTATCCTCAAGCGGGTTCAGCGGGACGATCTTCCCTTTGACCGTACTGTGCAGGTGTCCGTTTCGGACAATTTGGAGAAGCAACAGATCATGTGCCGTCTCCAGCCCAATTTGCGGACGCTTGAAAAAATGTTTCGCCGCAATCGGCGGGATTATCGGATCGCGACGAGCCTTTCCCGGACACTGGAAGAGAAAATGGCAGCGTGGCACCGACTTGGACGCTCTCGGCGACGGGCTGTTCGGCTCATCGAAGAACTGGGACTTCGCACGCAACGAATTGAGTCGATGATTCCGACATTGGAGGAGTACAGTAACCGGGTGGATATGTTGAAAACGCAAATCAAGCATCACCGGGCAAGCGGTCGTCCCGAACACGAACGTCGCCATTTGGTCGATGAGTACCGGAACATTCTCCAACTGACACAGGAAACGCCGACGGGACTCCGAAATCGGATCAAATACGTGAAGGAACTGTTCGCACAGTATCAGGTGGCGAAGAAGGGACTTTCCGAAGGAAACCTGCGGCTCGTTGTTTCGATTGCGAAAAAGTACCGAAATCGCGGATTGAGTTTTCTGGATTTGATCCAGGAAGGCAATGCGGGACTGATGCGGGCGGTTGATAAATTCGAGTACCGGCGCGGGTTCAAGTTCTGCACGTATGCCACTTGGTGGATTCGTCAAGCCATCACGCGAGCCGTTGCGGATCAAAGCCGAACCATTCGGATACCGGTCCACATGGTCGAAACGATGACGAAAATGCGCAATATTTCCCGAAGGTTAGCGCAGGAAACAGGACGTGAGCCGACGGTGGATGAAGTGGCGAAGGAAGCAAAATTTTCGGTGGAAGAAACACGGCGTATTTTGGGCATGAATCGGTTTCCGATTAGCCTGGACCGTCCGGTGGGCAACAGCGAAGATTCGCACTTTGGCGACCTGTTACCGGACGGTGCGGCGGAGAACCCCGTGGTCGGTGCCACTCAGGAAATGCTCCGGGTGCAGATTGCACGAGTATTGAAAACGTTGAGTTACCGCGAACGCGAAATCATTAAATTGCGTTATGGTCTCGGCGACGGATACAGTTACACTTTGGAGGAAGTGGGACACATTTTCAAAGTAACCCGCGAACGTATTCGTCAGATTGAGGCGAAGGCGGTACGCAAGTTGCAACAGCCGGGTCGAAGCCAGAACCTCGTCGGTTTTCTTGATTAGAATAGAACGTTTTAGAGTTGGTCTGGCGTTCCTTTCGCGTTCCCTCTCCCCTCTGTTGGGAGAGGGCGGGCGGGTTCTGTGGACGCAATCTGATGCGCCTCCGTTTTTTGATATATTCTCTGGGAAATTTCCGCCTCGGCGGGGTCAATGAGAGTAGAGGCGGTAACATGAATGAGAGCGATGCCAGAATCGAAGAATTGGTGCATACCCGATTAGCCGATCTCGTCCTCTTTGCCAAGCAATGGAAACACGCCTCCGCCGAAGATGTCGTACAGGAAGCCTTTGTAAAACTGATGAAACAAAAGGTCTTTCCCGACAATCCGGCGGCGTGGCTTTTCACTGCCGTGAGGAACCTGTCCAACAATGAACTCCGGTCGCAACACCGGCGCAAACGCCGGGAGTTCGACGTTCAAGAGAGTAAAGGACGGTTCGACGTTCCCGATTCGGAACAGAATGAGGAACTCGACCGCCTGATCCAAAAACTGGAATCGCTCGACCTGGAATACCGGGAAATCATCGTTGCCAAAATTTGGGGAGAACTCACCTTCGAGGAAATTGCCGAAATGACAGGCTCCTCGCGGAGTAGCGTGCATCGGAAGTATCAAGAGGGAATTCGAATTTTGGGAGAAAAAATGAAATGAATGACATCGAACAACAATTACTGACGCTGAAACCCGCCGGGCAATCCGATCTTGCCCGGAAGATTTTGACAATTTCCCACCGCAAACGGCAACGGCGACGGGACTGCGTCGTCGGACTCGCCGGACTCCTGACAGGCATTGCCGCCACCCTGCTGGTTGCAATAGGACTGCCCGGTAAGGTCATCGAGGTGCCAGTTGTACAGTATGTTGAAGTCAACAATGTTCCTCCGAAAGATTGTAACAGCCCTCACCTCATCAGCCCTCACATTAGCCATGTACGAACGTACCCACCAGTGGAAACGTACCCCTCCATGGGAGAGGGAACAAGAAAAGTCCCCTCCCCCTCTGGGGGAGGGTTAGGGTCAGTCCGTCGACAAGTTTTCCAAAACACCGTCATTCCCGCGCAGGCGGGAATCCAGATGGGAGATATAAACCCTGTTTTCCTAGACCCCCGCCTTCGCGGGAGTGACGGGAAAATCGAACGTGTCGATGGACTGGGGTTAGGGTGGGGGCAAACGCTCCCCACCTCTCCAGACCCTCTCGACGCTTGGTTCGCCCGATATGAAAAACTGCTCCGGCATCATCGCGAAACGGCTGGCAGATTTGTTGTTGTACTCCCCAAAACCCCGACGACGCTACCTGATGGCGTGAGTCCATTGGAGTATCGGAAGAAATTGTTGGAAGAATTCGGAGGATAGAGCATATTAAAAATTGATACGGTACACTGCGCTCTCCCTAGCCCGCGTCTGAAAAGACCTCCCAAAGGGAGAGGGGATGGCAAAGGAACGCCAGACCTAATTTTGAAAACGATCTGGATTCCCGCTTTTGCGAGAATGACGAAACTTGACCCTTAACCACAAACCTTTATGTTCAAGCACCTATTCCCCCTGATCCTTTTTGCCTTGCCGTTCACATTATTCGGCGAAGAGTTACCCCGCGAAGTTCCCCGACCGGCAATCGAAGGTTATCGGCACATCACCACGCCGCCGTATATTGCCAAACCCGAAGGAATCACCGGAAACTACTATAAAGTAGTGGTCTCGCCAAAGATGCTGCCCGATCCGCTACTCCGCTATCGGGTCAATATCTTCGCCACCGAACAGGAGACCGGCAATGCCTATCCGCTCCATCTCGCTGCCCTCAAAGAATTCAACATGAAATTTCAGCAGTCACAGGAGAGTTATTTCCGTTCCGAAGCCTTCCGAAAACATGATCCTGAAAGTAAAGAAGAACGGAAAGAAATAGAGCGTCTCCGCTTTAAGTTCTTTCCGCTTTACTATCATTGGGGTAACAGCATGTCCACGGAAATCACCGCCGATGAGGAAGCACGGTTCTATCTCGGTTTGCAAAACGTCTATGCTCTTATGGAAAAAGCGAGTAAAAAAACCTACTTCGATTGGAGCGATGAGTACGAATTCAAAGGTATTGCCACGCTTCTTCCTGTCCTTCATGAAGCCAGGGCACTTGCCCGGTACTTGGCAGGCAAAGCCAACTGGGAAATCCGCAACGGAAATTATGACGATGCGATTAGAACCCTCCGCGTTGGTTTAGCGTATGCGGATCACATCTTGGAATCGAAACCTTCCGGTTTTCTGGTCGGCATGATGGTGGGGGTTGCGATCAAAAGTACGATGTGGGAGCAACTGATTTTTTTGTCGGCACAGCCTGATGCGCCTAACCTTTATCCGGCACTGATGCAACTGATGGTCAATCAAAAAGTTTTGCATAATACGATACAGTCAGAAACACATTTTCTCGTTCGACAATACAACGATGACGAATTTTGGGCATCGCTGGATAACCTTTCGCCGGAAGAATCCAAGTCTATTCTCGATGGTTTCATTGCGTTGTTTGCGGATTCCGGTGTTGTAGAGACCAAAAAGGCAATGAGCCTTTTTCAGACATACATGTCGCTTATCGCCTATCAACCGGCAAAGCAACGACTCTTACAAAAGGGGCTCTCTGAACAAGAGATCGAGGCACTCACGACCTATCAGATCATAGTCCCTTTTGCATTGGAGGAAATCAAGCGGACGTATGACTTGATGGTCGTCGATGCCTCGATGCCGATAGGAGAATCTCGCTCGGCAATCAGCGGTTTTGATGAACATGTGGTGCGATTGACTCAAAATCCTACGAATGGTCCCGCCGGTATGATGTTGGCTCTGCTCGCACCAGCAACGCAGGCTGCCCGAACGGCATTTCATCGGCAACAGCAGACGTTGAATTTACTGAAAATCATCCATGCGATACGCTATTACGCCGCCGTGCATGACGGCAAACTCCCGGCATCGCTTGATGAAATTACCGAACTTGCTGTGCCGAAGATGTGTCCGATAACGGGCAAGATGTATGAGTACCGCGTCGTGGACAATATGGCGATTATTGACTACTCCATGTATTCACCCGACAAGTCTCGCATTGAGATTGTCGTGGAGTGAAATTACGTCCCACTTCCTCAGGGAATTACGGCTCCCTTCCTCAAGGAGAGGGTTATTTTTTGTCCCCTCTCCCTCCGGGAGAGGGCTAGGGTGAGGGCAGAACCCTTTCACATTGAACTCCCCCTCTCACCCTAACCCTCTCCCCCGAGGGGGAGAGGGGACGACGTGTGATACAGAGAATAAGACAAACGCCCTATCGGACAATGATCCCCCACTATTTATTTTTTCCCCCTAACCCCCAACAACAACCATGAAACCAATAACAACCCTTTTCGTATTTCTCCTCGCTCCGCTGTGCCTGTTCGCTGGCGAACCGCAGTGGAAACAGTTTGTCCAAGAGGAAACCATCCTCATCGCTCACGTCGATTTGACAAAAATCTACATTGCCCAAACCATCCAGAATAATAAACCGATTGTGGATGCCCTATTGCAGGTCATTCCGGGCGAAATCAAAGACGAGCGGGCAATAATCGCCGCCGGTGAATTGGGCAAAACGTACCTGACACAAACGCTCGGTATTCAGGAAGCCTATCTCGTCGTGGGACTCCACACAAACCTAAACCGCGTGCCGGTCATGCCGGTGTTGATACTGCCGCAAACCGGCAAAATCAATGCGGAAACGTTGAACGCTGCCATTTCATTAGCGTTCCCGCACGATTCAATAAAAGCGGCAAACAGCAGAAACAACCAATTCGTGCTGGTTCATCCGACCACCAAAGACCCTGACGAATGGATTGACATCGTGATTCCCGCGACTCCGGCGGAGCGTGCCGATTTTGCCGAAGCATTTGCAGCAGCGGGAGATGCTCCGATTAAAATTGCGGCGGCAATGCCCGGCTTCGTCCGAAAAGTGGTGAAAGATACCGCTCCGACGTTGCCTTCCCCCTTTGAGAAAGTGGACATTGTTACGCCTCTATCGGGTCTGCGTTGGAAAGCGGTCGGCATTGATCCGGCAAAGCCCAGCGTCCACAGCACAACGGCAATGACTTCCGAACTGGTTGCGCTCAATACGCTCCAAAGTTTGCAGGAAACATTGACAATTTTCATCAAAACGGCAATTGAGGAACTCGAAGGTCTGCCGGATGGCGTTACCCTTAAATCGCTGCTGCCCACTCTTAAGAATCGGGCGGATTGGATTCATGCGATGTTGCTTCCCCAACGGGAGGGTAGTAATTTGGGCTGGCATTGGGAAAAACCGCAGTTTAACGAGATTCTCGAACGGGCAATGCCCGCTATTGAGGAAGCGGCACGGGTACATGCCAACAGAATGTCGCTACAACCGTGTGTTAACAAGATAATACAGTTAGGGTTGTCGTTCCACAACTACGCCGATTGGAAAGGCAACGGTCAACTTCCGCCGCCATTTACGGTGGATGAGAACAACAAGCCGCTACACAGTTGGCGGGTGTTGGTGTTGCCTTTTCTTGATCAGTATGAACTTTTCAGGCAAATCCGGCTCGATGAACCCTGGGACAGCGCACACAACAAGCAGTTTCATGACAAGATGCCGGATATTTTCCGATGTCCGGCAAGTCTCGGTAATCCGAACCGTGATACGGTCTATTGTATGGTCGTTGGTAAGGACTCTGTAGGCGTTCCTGACGGCAAGGGAATTACCTTGCTTCAGATTGCAGACGGCACGTCAAACACCATTTGGCTGGTTGAACGTAAGACTCCTGTATGTTGGATGGAACCGGTAGATGTTCTTCAGAAGCATGCGTATCTCGGCGTGAACAAGCACGAGTTTGGCATCGGCTCGGAACATCTGGGCGGCGCAATGGTCGGCTTGGCTGATGGTTCGCTTCGTTTCATAAAAGAGGGCATTCCCCTTGATTTTCTGAAAACCGTCCTGATGAAGGATAGCGGAATGTCCATTCCTTACGACAATGGGGAGTTCTTCGAATCTGTCCGTTAGACATACCGCAAACGGGGACAAAACCGGCACGAAAATTATTTTTTGTTGCAACAACCGCAGCACTGGCAATCATCGCAGGTGCAGTCGCCGCCCTTGCAACCCTCGCAACATTTACAGTCGTCGCCGCAACAACAGTCGGTTTTTTTACCGCACTGGTCGCATTTGCAATTTTCGCACTCGCAACGTTCGCCGCCTTTACAGGCATCACAAAAACCGCAATCTTCTCCACAGAGGCAGTCGGTTTCTTTAGGACTGTCTTCGGCAGCGATTGCCTTCTGGTAGGCTTCCAGGTATCCGTGGTGGTTGCAACAACTGCATGTGAGACCGCCTGCTCCCCCTTTCGTCGGAACTTTTGTGGTTGTGGGAGACCTGCCGTTATTGTTGAGGGCAAAAACGGCAGTCAACGAAATGACGACCAATGCGACCACTCCGATCATGATTTTGTGAATCCTTGTCATGGCAATTTCCTTTCAATGAAGTACGTAATACGGTGCAAAACACCCCATTCCGTCCATTGTATCGACGAGGGAACATTGAGTCAACACTATTGTCAGAATGGGAACACTCTCATGCAGTCCGTCGACAAGTTTTCCAAAACACCGTCATTCCCGCGAAGGCGGGAATCCAGATGAGAGACGTGAACCCTATTTTTCTAGACTCCCGCCTGAGCGGGAGTGACGGAAAAACAGAACGTGTCGACGGACTGCACTCTCATGAACCGCTCTGCGTTCCTTTGACGTATTCGCGAGCAAGTCCTGCCGCACCGATGTAGCCAGCATCGGCACCCAACATGGCAAAGTCAATCACAACATTGTCGGCAATCGCCGGAAATGTTCGGGTTTTCACTTCCCGAATGATCTGTGATAAAAACCGCTGTCCCAGCGGCGACTTTTTTCCGCCAAACGTCATTGCCCCGCCGAGCAAAACACATGCGACATCAACCGTGTGGAGCAGCGAAACAATACCGACGGCGAGATATTTTGCAGTATCGAGTACAATTTCCATTGCAAGTTCGTCCCCGCCCTCTGCTTCCCAATAGACAATTTTGGGGATTTCCGAAAGTCTTGTTTCCGGGGTGATTTTGGGGCGTATGGACGAATCTCTTCTCATGGTCAGGCTGATCGTTCGGCGTGCCACGGCGGTTGCACTACAATAGGCTTCTAAATGACCGCGTTGTCCGCAACCACAGAGCATCGCATCTTCAGCCGAATCAATGATGATATGTCCACACTCTCCGCCGTAACCGATAGCCCCATCCACAGACCTGCCTTCAATGATAATTCCCGTTCCAATTCCCGTGCCGAGGGTGAGAAGGGCAAGACTCGACTGTCCGCTTGCCGAGCCGACCCAATATTCTCCGTAGGCGGCGGCATTGGCATCGTTACAAAACAGTACGGGCAACCCCAGCAATTTGGCGAGTTCGTCGCACATGGGAAAATCAGCCCATGTAGGAATGTTCGGCGGACGGCGGAGTTTTCGGGTTTCTTTGTCCATCGTGCATGGTAGTCCCAGTCCGATGCCGCCGCAGAGTTTTTTGTCGATTTGCAGACGTTTGAGCAGAGTGGTGATTGCCTCCGCTAGGGTCTCGACGGCTGTTTGTGGTTGCGTGTCCGTCTTGATGGCGATGACGCTTTTATGGGTTCCGTCGGTATCCACTTCGCCCGTGTCGATAGGGTTCCCCATATCGTCAAGTAATCCGATTTTGGTACTTGTACCTCCGATGTCCACTCCGGCGTAAAATGGAGGGGCGGCTTCTTTGACAGTGCATAAGACTCTACGATCTACGGGCATGGAACAGATTCGGTTGACTAACTGTACTTAAAAGTACCCTACCTCCTATTATACACTGAAAATCGGAACAAAAACAACCGGTGTGAACCATGCGACCTGTACGTTTTAAGAGGGACAAAATCGAGAACGCTATTTCGCCCGGCGGTCGATTGCCCACCTCGGGGATTCCACTTTCTGGTGAACGTCCAAGTCCCTCGTTTCCAACGCAATGGACAAGGGTAATCATGAATGTCCTATTGGGGACGACCATCGGGAAATGTCCGTTGCCAGATTCGGACACCCTTGATCCGACCCTTGAACTGGAAATCCGGGGTCATCGGTCCGTACTGACCGATAATCAAGTTTCCCTCCCACAGATTCTTGCCCACGACGACGTGTTTTTCCGCAATGAGTCTGTCATTTTCATACAGTTGGAGTTTTTCCCCATCGTACGTTCCAACAATATGGAGCCACTCGCCGATCTTCACGCCTCCGCCATCGCAATCGATTCCGCCGACGTGAAACCGCCAAACACCGCCTAAACGTTGTAAAAACCAACCGGACGTGTTCCAAAGACCATTGCTGATGACAATCGGCATGTTCCCCGGTTCGTCAAATTTGACGGTACATTCAAAACTGAACGCATCCTTCACGTTGTATTCATCATTCGGTTCGACCACAAAATGTCCCCCCTTCGAGATGTCGAGTTCATTGCCGTCAAACGATGCCGGTGCAACAAGTTTACCCTTGTCAGGAGCGAACACGAACACCGGTTCCTTACGCACCGGCAAGGGACGACCAGTCACGGTACTCCGACCGCCGACGAGTTTCGATACGGCTTCCACCGTATATTCGACATCTTCCAAAACTTCCGATACAATATCGTATGAACCGGAAAAAACAGGTTCGGCAGTCAGTTTTTGAGTTCCGGCATAAACGTTGTAGCGATATTGACCGGGTCGATCTTCGTTCCAGCGAAGGTGGATGACCCCGGGACGGCTGACCGCCCGAAGGTTCTGCGGTGCCGATGGAGCCGTCGGTGCCGGAACGGTAATCATAACCTTCACAGGCACACTCTTCATCGGTTCAACCATGGAAAGAGGGCAACGGTCTTCGATCCGGCTTTGTTGCGGCATGCTGAGCGCACCACTGGACACTATCGACGGTAGCACCGATTGATTGAAATTCAACACGGCACCGCTCTTGCATGTTCCGCAGGTTTCGGCGGGGTCAGTAACGAACACGAGAGCATAATGATTCGTCCCCGGAGGTGAATCTTTATCCACAAATTCAGCACGTTCGGTACGTCCGATGAGCGTTTTTTCGGATAACCAGTCACCGCGAATAGAGGGGGCATTATTCACCCCCTCTCCCTCTGGGAGAGGGTTGGGGTGAGGGCTATTTGCGTCTTCACCGATTTTCCCCCACCCTAACCCTCCCCCAACGGGGGAGGGGACGTTGGTTTGCCCCAACCGATGAACTTCCGCAATGAGACCGATGGTACGTTGCGAACGCTCCCAGCGAAGGCGGACAATACCGTCGTTGTCCACAGAAATTTCGACTTCTGGCAGCACTTCAGGAAGCGGTTGCGGAATAATTTGCCGTGATCTGCCCGCGATGATTCCGTCGCCAATTTCATTGGCATAAGGCATGTCCACTCGCGGCTTTACCAATTGCCGCGTGCGTGCCTCCTCAATGATTTCGAGCATTTTTTGGTACGTGGGATCATCTGTTGAGGCGAACGAGACGACTGGCTCCCCCTCGGTACTCTCTTCCCACGAGACCCATTGCTGCGTGGGAAAGGCATCGAGATTTCTGACCGCATGCTCGTATCCGCTTTGGAACATCAAACCGATTCGGCTAAACGATTGATTGAATTTCCTGCCTCGGCAAAGAGCGGCTCCGCCTGCGTCTTCAGCAAGCGGGGCGCGAAGAACGCGGCTCCGCTCGGGATACTCGAGATTGATCCAATCGTCGAAACGCTTGACATTGCCGTCTGTATCGAGATGGCATTCCGCACACGAACTTCGCTTCATTTCGGCAATCAATTTATTTTTTGCCGACACGTATTCACCGGCGCGGGGACCTGCTTTTGTATAGTCCCATGTTCCGTGATAGAGTCCATTGCCGTCGATCCATGTAAAGAGCACGTCCCGCTCTTCCTGAGTAAGGAACGCATACGTTTTGTGTGGTTCCGACAACAACACTTCGGCAAGCGGCGCACGACCGCTTCCATGTTCGTAAGGTTCAAAAATCTTGCACGACCAGTACGCTGTCCCATTCATGCAACAAATACCGGAAATCAGGTCAGCGACATACTGTTTTTCACGCCGGGCAGTCAGATTTTCGTAACTGATATTGAACCATTCCGTCCAACCGCCTGACAGATCGAGTCCGCCGGAAAACCCATCTTCCCCGCCGTGACAGACCACGCATTTTTTGTCCAGAATCGGCTGAATCATGCTCGGATAATCGAGATAGCCGCTTCCCCATGATTCATCGACGGGCACTACCGGTGTCTGTCCCAGTTTGCGAATCTGTTGGACAGTGGGTGCGACCCCGAATTTGTATTCGTGACAGCCGGTACAACTTCGGGTCGTGCCGGGAGCCGCCTGAATGAACGTCCGCATACTCCGAACGAGCCGATGATTCTCGTCGAGCAGTTGAAAAAACAGCGACCGACCTGCCGGGGCTTCAAAATAGACGGAACCGTCTTCGTCCACCGGAACGATTCCGTGATAAATTTTCGGACTCCATGCCAACGCCGAGGAAATCGAAAAGGTTTGATTCATCGAATTGCTGCCCGGACTTTCACTGACCCTGGAGGTTTCTTCGACGAGCCGCAACCATTTCACCGATCCTCGCGGAACCTGCGGCATTCCTTCATACACATCGTAAACGAAGAAGTTGCCTGTAATTTTTGCCCTATTGGTTGTATCGGCAACAACATGCGGCTTCTCTCGTGCAACCAGTGGAATCGGATTGTGCAGATCAAAATTCGGGTCGGAATGAACGACGGTTTTCGCACCTGACCGGTCGATCAACATCAGAGCGTTGAGTTTAGGAGTGTTTCGCATTTGTGCCCGGGCAACGTCGTCGGGAAGTTGCGGCGTATCGTTTCCGGCGGGAATTCCACTGAAAAGAATCACGTTCTCGGACAATGCCCAGGGATCGCATGAATCGCCCCGGTCAAACGTCGGTTTGTCGGGCGTGTCGAAATTGAAAATTGCCCTTTCATCGTTCTTGCCTATGCGGGTGTCAATGACGGCAATCGTGCCGCGCGGCGGCGCATTATGCGGTGCAAAGGTCGAAACGATCAGATGTTCCGCCCCCGGCACCGGCTTCGCTTGGAGCGTCGCTTCTGGAAAAACCATATTGTTGGCATACAATGCCGTTTCATTGGTTCCGTCGGGCATGACCGTCCAAAGACTTTGAATCGTCAGAGCGTTTTTGTCAATATACTCCCAGCGTCCAAAGAGGATTCGACCGTCGGAAAGTTGCACCGGATCGAATTCCGTAACGTTATTAACCGAAATGGTGTGAACATCGGAACCGTCTGGATTAACGATGTGCAGAATGGTAACACCATTATTGGCACAGGGCACTAGCCCACTGTATCGGGTGGAGCAGAAGACAATGCGACCATCGGCAAGATAGGAGGGTTTTACGTCATGATGTCCGCCGCCGGAACCTTTGTAGGGATTACCGTTGTTGTCAAGGTTCGTGATTTGCCGCAAGTTCTTGCCGTCCACGCCGATTTCATAGATCGTTGAATTGCCGTTGGGAGCACCTTTGAAGCAGAACAGAATTTTCGTTGCATCCCAGGACAGGGAGGGGTCAAAATAGAAGCCGTCTCCGAGCGTTTCGGATGTTGTTGCGTCAATGACGGGACGAACTCGGTGCTTCTCTGGCGGGTCGGCAGGATTTTCGAGAACATAAATTCCTCCGCCGGGTCGCCATTGATAAAACGTGTCGTAAATGTGTAATCCCTGATAGTTGAACCGCTTTGCGAAAAGAATGGGAGCATCAAGGACATTCCGATCAGCCGCTTGGAGGGATGCTGTTAAAAACAGAAACAACAGAAAAAGAATTCGTTTCATGGCGTTGTTCGTGCGTCTAAAGTTTAACCAGTATTGTACCAGTATAACGTCAACACCTTGCCTTGTCTATGTCTATCCAGTAGAAGAACAGTCTGTCGACACGTTCTGTTCTTCCGTCACTCCCGCGCAAGGCGGGAATCCAGATGGGAAACATGAACCGAATGTCACTGTACCAATTGCAATCGCAACAAGTTTATCGGAGCGGTTGTAGTGAGAATGGAAATCTTTTACAATAGTCCCTTCATGTTTTCGGACTGCCGGAAAACCGACACAAGGACGCAGGTTATTTAACTCCATGTTCTCCACATTTTCCGTTGCACTGGCGGCGATTCTCTCTGTTTCCTGTATTGTCTGCGCTGGTATCTTTTTCCGGCGCAGCGGTCGGCTCACCCATGAAGCCGAACAACCGCTTCTCCGTCTGACCGTCGATTTACTACTGCCCTGCCTGATATTCGATAGGGTTTTGAAAACCGATGCTTTTTCCAATCCGCAGAATCTTTGGCTTCCGCCGTTACTGGGGTTCGGACTGATTGCCGTCGGTATTCTCGTCGGGTTGTGCATTGCGTTTCTGCCGACAAAACAAAACGGCTTGACAACGTGGAAACAGCGGCGCACCTTTGCCGGATGCGTCGGCAATCTCAATTACGGTTTTGTGCCGATTCCACTAGTCATGGCGATGTTTCCCGGCGATGACCGGACACTCGGCGTGCTATTCGTTCAAAATCTCGGGGTCGAAATTTCTGTTTGGACCCTTGTACTCTTTACCTTTATGGGCAAGATTGATAGAAAATCCTTGCGGCACCTCATCAATGGACCAAGTATAGCGATCATTCTTTCAGTCTCGCTCAACCTGCTCGGAAATAGCAGGTTCGTTCCCACAGTATTCCATGAACACGTCGCACCATGTTTTGATTTCTTGTTGATGACGATTCACCTCTTGGGAGCGGCGGGAATTCCAATTTCCATCATTTTGACGGGCGCAATTTTCGCAGAGCATTTCCATCGGGAGGAAATCAAGGAACGATTGTCAAACACATTGAAAATTGCGTGTTGGTCTATCTTGATTCGACTTGTCGCGATGCCGGTGATGTTCATTTCTATTGCCGTCTGGCTGCCATGTACAATGGAAATCAAGCGGGTTTTAATCATTCATGGTGCAATGGGGTCCGCTATTTTTCCGATGGTCATTGTCAAACACTACGGCGGTGACCCGAAAACAGCATTTGACTCCATAATGAGTAATTCACTTCTCTCGATTCTGACGATGCCGATTTGGATTGCCGTTGGTTTGAACTTGATATGAGCCATGCCATTTCTACTGCAAACGGGGACAAAAATGACCATTTTCATGCCGTTTTCAGTATAGAGAAGTGAAGAAATTTTGTCAGAATATATGGATTAGGTGTTTTGGAAAGACTGGGGAGGGTTTAACGATCCAGAAAAATAGATAAAATATCCTGTATGTAGGCAATCATAACAGTATGGTTGCGTTAACCGCCCTGGGAGGCAGAAAGGAGTCGTTTATGACTAAAAAAGTGTTGTTCGTTTGTTGTTGTGCGCTGATTGCCGCAGCGTTTGTTTCCTTCCAAAACGCCACTGCCAATGCAGCAAATCCTGCGCCGAGGGTCATTGTTGCCGATGGCGGCGACTGCATCGTGGAATCAGTGCCGGTGGTGCGTGCGAAACCTGTACGTCCCCGCGCATTGCTACGGCAAGCACCGCCCGCCGTGATCGCCGAAGTAGAAAGGCGACCAGCTTTCTACAGAATTGTGGAACAACCGCGAGACCCCTACGTTGTTCGTGGTCCGTTCAAAGATCGGGTTGTGTTCCCCAAACGCCCCCTCATCACGATAGAAGCCCTGTAGTTCGGCAAGAAAAAAGGGGAGGGAGATGTTCTCTCCTCCCTATTTCTGACTTTTGCGGTATCATCTGATGAAATTGGTCGAGACTCGCTCTTCCTTTTCCGGCAACGGGACATGTCCCTTACCATGTTCTGCCAACTGTAAAAGGTACGATAAGTTTCTGCCCTGTGTCCGAAGTACGCGAAGTCCTTCAAGGTCTTGTTGCACTTCGCCGGACATGAGACCATGAGCGGCACTCCAATAGCAACCGCTGGCAATCGTCATCTCAGAGATTTGAAGGTACTTGTTCAATTCGTCAAAGGCTGCCGTTCCGCCGCCGCGGCGCAGCACCACCACTGCGGTTCCGAATTTCAAACGAAACAGTCCTCCATTGGATAGGGCAACGTAAAAGACTCTGTCCAAAAAGGATTTCATCGTTCCATTGATTCCCGCAAAATACGTGGGGGAACCAAGAACAATCGCATCGGCGACTGCCAGTTTTGGCATCAACGCGTTGACCGCATCGTTCGGAAATGCAACGCAGGTACCGTTTTGGGCTTCTCGGCACCTCGTACAGCCAATACAGCCGTGAATCATCTCATGGCCGATGGTCACGAGTTCTGTTTCAATACCTTTTTTTTGGACTTCGCCGAGCAAAACTTGCAGGGCTTGTGCCGTGTTGCCATTCTCTTTGGGGCTACCGTTAATTGCAATAACGTTCATTGTTGGGGGAAGCAAAAGAGGACTTTACGACTGTATTTTACGTTGTTTTCGCCTTTCGGCAATACGTTCACCCGATCTACAAGTCCCCAAAACAGTCCGTTAACATGCTTCACGACTCCATCCGAGTTTTTTTGCTGTGGGCACAGGATCGATATACACCTTGTACCGCCAATAGTTGTACTTTTTTAGATTTTGAAATTTTGGTGTCATGAGCGTTTCGAGTTCGCCTTTGTACTCGGTCTCCACACGATTCAAACACTCATTGATGCCTGCGGTGAACTCGTCAAATGCCATTTTCCTTTCAAGCGTCGAAAGCGGAGGAACGGGCTGCATGTTGGCGTTTCCCGAGCACCCCCAGCCCTTTACTTTTTCCTTCATTCAAAATACAATGGAAGTATAATGCCCGGATGCGTTGCGATAATGCTATGGACTTGGACGATCTGCTTCCCAAATTATGCCCCTGGCTCCGAAGTGAGAATAAGGAATGTGATATTGTGGTTTCAAACCGTATTCGGCTTGCCCGTAACCTCGCTGGCTTTCCCTTCCCTGTTCGTGCAACGGAGCAAGACCGACGTTTGATTCAGAATACTGTCAAAAAAGCCGCCGAAGAACTCTTTTCCGAAAGCGAATTTCACTTCGCCGACATTCCATCACTCTCCCCGTTGGAACGTGAATATCTGCTCGAACGACAACTCATTTCGCGAAAAATTGCCGAATCGGAACGTTCGCACGCAGTCCTGATTGACCGACAGGAACGTTTTTGCGTGATGATCAACGACGACGACCATATTAAAATCCACGCAACAGACGGCGGACTCGTCCCTCAAAAAGTTTGGAGCCAAATCGACCCAATCGACACTCAGTTCGGCAACAAACTCGACTATGTTTTTCACAAAAAATACGGATTCTTGACATCCCTCGCCACCAATGCCGGAACGGGAATGAGAATCAGTATCCTAGTGCACCTTCCCGCCCTGGTGGCTACCAATGAAATAGACAAAGTTGCCCGCTCTTTACTGAAAAAAAATTTAACCGCCCGCGGCTTATATGGCGAACAAGCACTCGGAGACTTGTTCCTGATCGGCAATCGAATTACGTTGGGAAAAAGCGAAGAAGAATTGATCGCCCGAATGGTCGATTTAATTCCACAGATCGTCGGATATGAACGGCAGGCTCGTGATTTTTTGCTCAAGAACCGACGTGAAATTACCCTTGACCGATGTAGTCGAGCGGTGGGGGTCCTACAAACAGCCCGAACAATCAGCAACACGGAAACGATGCGGCATCTTTCGAGTCTTCGGCTTGGCTTTCACTTAGGGTTGTTGAAAAATCCCGACATTGCAACGATCAATTCGCTGCTATTGTACACGCAGCCGGCACATCTTCAAAAAATACAGGGCGCAGAATTACCACAAACCGATCTGGACGTTGCCAGGGCAACTTATATTCGACAACGGACAAGCAATAGTGTGCATTAGAGCATCTTCAAAATTGGACTGGACCAATAGTATCTGCACGAATAAACGCCCTGTAATGAGAAGAAAAACCAACTTCATTTTCACATTAGAACGTCACCACGACTCCGCAGCCGCCGGAGAATTGATATGAACGTTCTCCTGCACTGGAGTATCCGCCAAAGGTATCACTGGGTCCAAACGGTTTCGCACCATCGCACCAATCGTACCGTATCTCAGGTCTAATACTTACATTGCTCCGAGGATTCCAGTTCAAACCCAATGTAACTTGATAGAAATCGCCCATAAAAGGCTCCCCTTCAGCATTAGCAAAATATCCGCCGTTGTTCCGAAGCCATTCGAATCTCGTTCCCACTCCCCACTGATCGTTTAACTTGTAAAGGAAATGGTTATTGACACCGTACGCACTGGCATTGCCTTCTTCAGAACTATCGTTGCGCAAATTGTACTGGAGAACGTATGTAAATCGTTTTGTCAGATCCCACTCAAAACAGACCGACTGAATGAAATAGTCAACAGCGTCATGATACGCTTTGCCTGCATTCAACCAATAATAGACGGTGGCATCGTCTGAAAGCGAATAGGTGAAACCGGTCAGCACCGCCTTGTTATTGTTGGGATTGGCATAACTGGAATCTTCGCCGGTAGTCCAACCTGCGCTGATCGACAAGTTCTTCGTTGCATCGTAGGTTCCCAATACGCCCATGTGCGTAGCAGGTTCAATCCAATAGCAGTAGGAATGGCTATAAAAGAAGTTGTCCTTTGAGGCAGACCCTTCCCAACCGATGGGGGTGCCGAATTTACCAATTCTGACGCTCCAATCTTTGTATCCGAGGTCTCCATAGACTTTATAGGCGGACATTCCATAGCCATGCCTGTTGGTTCCCCAGTTGTAATCGAACGTTTCATCCCCGTAAGTTTGCATACTACCGGCATGTGAACCATAGACAAGGTCGGTTCTGGCACCCCAGTCGAAACCGCGCCGGGTATCCATTTCCTTCTCCAAAGAGAGGTATAACTGGCTTAGTGTAACATCGGTACGCCGCCTGCTCCCCGTGTTCATGGGACCATTATTGTTGAACCCGTGACTGTTGGTTCGGACTCCCATTTCGACCCAGCCGCCGAACGTGAACGGCGAACCGAAGATACCGCTCGAACCGCATACCGGATCGCACGGGTCACATGTTGCTTGCTCGCACGGCTCGCAAGCGGTCGGTTCGCATGGACCGAAGAGTACCTGTCCGACGGCGGTGGAAGTTCCTAAAAACAAAATGGCTAATCCTGCGAATAAATGTACTTTTCTCATAATTATTCTTATGATTCTTATGATGTAAAAATGTAACAGTGTCGAACGGTTTCCTTATCGAACAGCAACGACCAGAAAAACTAGAATTATAGACATATCCCTTAAAATCATAAAAACCGGCAAAAATTGCGCAAATTGCCCATTTTTGCGATTCTTCCATCGGCGACAACGTCCCGTAACGCGGCTATCGTCATAAAAAGGCAGTACCGTCCAAATGTTCCGCCTTCGTCCATAAAATCGTCATTTTCCTCTTGACATCTGCTTAACTGTATGATATAATAGAACACAGTTGGTCATGGAGAACGATATGAAGATTAAACTCGATTATCACAGTAGTGAACCGCTCTATTGGCAAGCCGTGCTGGAAATCAAACGACTTGTCGTTACCAAGCGGCTCAAGCCGGGAGATAAACTGCCTTCAATTAGGAACCTTGCGGAGCAACTCCAATTGAATGCGACAACTATCCGGCGAATCTTCGACCAACTGGAAAAAGAGGGGATCGTCGTCCAGCGACACGGCTCCGGTGTGTTCATTACCGATGCCGAATTGCCCTTTTCGTTGGAACATATTCAAAAACTCATGAACCGGCAAGCCGTCGTCTTTATCGTCGAGGGACTACGGCTCGGACTCGACTTCGACGAACTGAATAAAATACTGGAATGTCAATATCGACAGTTAATGCAGGAGGAAACCAAACAAGAATGAAGGTAATGTGAGAACACGAAATGCGCGAAAATTGTTTGTGTGTTTCGTTATTTCGTGTGTTTCGTGTTAAAAACCCGAAGGAACAATTTAGCAACTAAACCAAACATGAGCAACACAACCACCCCAGCCGTAGAGATGCAGGACGTAACCCGAACCTTCGGAGCGGGCAACGACTTAACGCTTGCCGTTGATCACCTGACACTGTCCGTACCGCGAGGCTCCGTTTATGGATTGCTCGGTGCAAACGGTGCCGGGAAAACCACGTCGATCCGAATGATGGTCAGCCATCTGAAACCGGACAGCGGCGAAGTACGTGTTCTCGGTGAAAAACCGGCGGACTACACCACCGATACCCGGCGGCGCATTGCGTACATCTCGGAAAACATGCAGATTCCAAAATGGATGTCGATGGAAGACGCAGTCGGTTTTTGCAAACCGCTCTATCCGCAGTGGAACGAGCCGCTCTACCAAGAACTGCTCAAAACATTCGACTTGAAACCGAGTCGCCGGTACGAGGAATCCTCCAAAGGACAACGGCGAGCGATGTGCATCATCATTGCGTTGTGTCAGGAACCGGAAGTGCTGATTATGGACGAACCTGCTTCGGGACTCGATACATTGGCACGTCGGCATTTTTTGAAGGAACTGTTGAAAGTTACCTGTGACGAAAACAAGACGGTCTTGTTTTCGTCGCATATTTTGGGCGACATTGAACGTACCGTTGACCGGGTGGCGATTTTGATGCGGGGACGGATGGTGCTCGAAGGGGAACTCGACACGCTCAAAGAACGAGTGCGACGGATTACATTCCGTAATTTAACCGGTACTCCGACGTTGGAACCTGCGGCGTACCGGCTCAATGCGCTTCGCAACATTCGGGACAGCGGCAGTTTGCAATGGGTCGTTACCGATTTTGAGGAGGAAAAGTTGATTCGGCTCCGTGAGTCGTTGCCCGATTCCGTTGCCGTCGAGGTCGAAGGATTCAACCTCGAAGAATTGTTTATGGAGAGTATTGAGAGTAGTAGAGATGGGGAAGACGGCAGATAGCAGACAGCAGACAGCAGCAGACGCAAGCGAATGGAAGGACAACAACCAATTTACGAAACTATTAACCATTAACCGACGGGCTACAGCCGGTATCGGTTGACGACAGCATTTCTGCTGCCGTCCGCCGTCTGCTGTCTGCCGTCTTAAAAATTATGAACCGAGTAATATGCAAACTTGCATTTCGTGAATCGGGCATGTATATCGTGCCGATTGTCATCGTATTGTTCGCCCACGTTTTGTTGAAACTGGACCCACTGCGGTTTTTCGACACGCCGATCACCGCACTGGCGGCAATGCTGGGATTCTTCCTGGCATGGCGCAGTTTTGCCGATTACGGTAGCGTGAGAGCGTTCCTGTTCTCCAGAGCATTCACGCCGACACGATTTTTCATGGTGCGGTGGCTGTTCGGAATCGGAATCATTTTCGCAACGGGACTCATCATGGCGGTCTTGATCGCCTTGGGGGTCCGGCAAGGTTTTCAGCAAATTGTCTTCGCCAATGGCTGGTTTCCGATGGTCCGGTTTGGAGAACTGCATGTACTGATGTGTTACAGTTTCAGTGCATTGTTAACGTATCATTCGACGATGTATTTTATGCTCACGAATCGGTATCGTTCACCACGTCGCTATCGGGGCTGGCGATGGTGGCTCCGGGGACTTGCCACACTGGTATTGATCCTGCTCGGTATCGGCATCGGACTGCTCCTCATCGGTTTGGGCGCGGCGGAACTTTTTTACGATCTCGGCTTTGACTTTGTCGTTATGCCGTTCCTGTATTTGATTTTCGGCATCCCGGTGTTGTGTCAGTTGGCATTGACACCGTGGTTCGGAATTTATTGTTATAACAATTTGGAGATTGAATCGTGAACCGCAACGTTAACAGAGCCGCAATCTTTAGATTGCGAATCAAACAGCGCAATCTAAAGATTGCGGCTCTGATTACCCCAACAACCCCTTAACCCCAACATCCCATGACTCACCCGCCCCTGATATTCCGCTTGATGCTCGCCACGCTGTTCATGCCGATCATGATCGGTATCTGCGCTGCCATTGTCGCTATTTTGATGCACAAACCCGCCGACCAAATTTTGTTTGATCCATCAACCATGCTCGGTGTACCAACAGCGTGGATTATGATTCCACTCTTTTTCGTATTGCCCTTTATCCTCTACTTCTGGATGTTCATGACCGGCAACTGGCGGCGACCTGTACTGACGGCAACGCTCGTCTATGGTGCTTGCTTTATTAACGGGACGTTTGAAATTGTCCAATCCTATATGCCGCCGGAAAAACGTAATATCTATCTGCACGGCATCAACGGCACCGACGTGTACTGCAACGGGGTTCATCTCGGACAATTGCCGATGACAATCCGGGTCGATGAACTCATGGCAAAAGTACCCGAATGGAATACTCCGCCGGAACAACGTTGGTACGACGATGCCACCCCAGAGTCGAGACTCTGCACTTGGGTTCCCTGGGACCATTTTCTCAAAGAGCGGTACGAGGCAGCCCAAGCCCTCACCGAAATCACCCGCGATCAAAACGTAAGCGGCACTCAAACCCCAGGCAACATATCAAAAGCGGCGAAAGCACAGCGGGATGTGTTGCTCAAACATGATGCCGAATGCCGGTATTGGTGGAGTTATCGATTCGCTGAGAACCAACTGGCGTTTCGCCGAGGAGGTTTTTGGAACACCCACTATCCCTTTGAAAAACAGTCGTCTTACTACAACGGATTTGGCGGTAATTCCTTTTCTCCGTCGGTTGGTTTTCATGCCCAGTTGCTCGCCGACGTGTTGCCGGAACTGACCCCGGAGCAAAAAGCGGACTGGGATCAGCATGTGTTGAAAAACTGGTTGCTGATTCGTGAATCATTGAACCGGACACTGATGCAAGCGGCGGCAAGACACAAACGGGAGAAAAACGAACCGCTTGCCGAACTCTATGAAACCGCTCTCCATTCGACCGCTCGAATGAAATATAACCTTTCCGATCCTCCGACCGAGGAGGAGTGCCGTCGGCTCTTGGCGGATTGGGTTAAGGAGTCAATCAATTACCGTGCGTTCCTATTCGGTGACAATTGGGGATACCCCAGCGAGCCGATAATAGAAGGAGATGTGTTGCTTCCCGCCGACATCAAGGAAACGATGCGAAAACCACTGATGGAACAATGGCAGAAAAATAAATACAGGTACACACACGGCTGGGCACCCATTGCGTATTTTTCATGGCAGAATAAATCGCCGGACTACTTTGCCGATTTTGCCCTGTTTTCAGCGGCATCGAACCAAGCCCGAATTGCGCTGTTGGAAAACGAGGCACCCGAAACGGCGGCTCTGTTCAAGACACTGCTTTACCGCCGGAGTTTCCAGAAAATTTTCTATCCGCAAATTTATCTTTATGCGGCACAGATCGAAAATTATGGCAGAGTCAACAATCCGCTGGTCGAAAGAGATTTTCGGGAGTACATCGTGAAAGCGTTGGCAGATCCAAAGCATGGTACGGACACCCGACAAGAAGTCGAGTGGATGGTTGTCGCAGTGATTTCTAACCGCATTGATCGGGACAACGTGAACAAGGATGAACTTGCCGCTTGGGTCTCCACGTTGCCGATTCCGGTGTTGTCGAAGAGCCTTGCGTTGTGGAGGTTACGGACACGTAACGATAGGGTCATGACCTTTGCCGACCGGTTGCAGGAAGCCGCCAAACAACGGGTACTGATTGAAACCGAATTGACGTTCGACGACGTGTTTCAATGGTTCGACGAAAATCCCGATGGCACACTCTTCCAGTTCCTCAAAGAACAGGAAGAAAATATATCCGTCACCGAACAACTGCCCAATAGAGGATATCGTGATGGAACCATCGCTTATCCGAATACAGTGAGTTTTACTAGGGGCGTTAATAGTCAAATGATCGTAGGAGCACAGTTTTATGCCGAATCGCTTGGGTTGCCGCACTATTTTGTCCTTGCCCTGTTGCGTAACGACACATCAGACGGGGATCCGCGGGTTCGGAAACTCATTGAGCGGCTTTGGAATCAGTCCGCGATTTACATGTTCGAGATGGCGATAGAAACCGAATACGGAACGTCTGGACTTATTACTGGTGATAATATCTTCCGAAACGAATTTATTGTCGATGCCGGTTCGGTCTATTTGCCGGAGTATATTTTGGATTTGTATTTGTCCTCCGAACCGGAATACCGAAACATCGACGGGAAAGACGTGATGAAGTTCAGCATGACAGAGAGTTTGGGTACAACGTCAATATTGGCATTATGTGAATCGCCGAAGGCGGAGGAGATACTGGAAAAGTGGCTCGACAAAAAATGGTTCCACGAGGAGGACAAAGAAGCGCGACCGCGAATCGAACGTTGCCTGGAGGTTTGGCGGATACGGAACGCTTTGCGGGCAAAAAAGATGGAGTTTTTCCAAGACTTGATTGCCGGTCGGATGGTTCCCGATGATCTGTTGCTGCCACAACCGTCATGGGTGTGGAAAGATGGCGAGTACATGCAGGCAGAATGAGGGGAAACACCGATAGACACTCGCCTTGACTCCTAACTCATGAATCGGCGGACTAACGTCCGCCGCTCTTGTGGGAGATATTGTGGGAGAGGATGGAAATTTTTCTACCAAATGTCCCTAAAAAACGAATTTTTGCTAAAATGGTTGCGAATCGATTCAACAGTACAATCTCATCAAACAGAAGGGTAAAACAGTGTCCAACCTCAAAAGCACCATGGAATCATTCGTTGACGAAACCTGCGAGCGTATCCGCAAGGAAGCCGCCGGACATCCGGTGCTGTGTGCGCTCTCTGGCGGAGTGGATTCCGCTGTTTGTGCCGTCCTGACGCACCGCGCCGTGAACGATCAACTCACCTGCCTGTTCGTCGATACAGGTTTTATGCGTAAAAACGAGGGAGATCAGGTAACGGCACTGTTCCAAAATACCTATTCCATCAATTTGATCCGTGTCAACGCCGAAGAACGATTTATCGCAAAACTCAAAGGCGTGACCGACCCGGAACGTAAACGTATAATTATCGGTGAAGAATTCGTCCGTATTTTTGAAGAGGAGGCAAAAAAACTCGGCAAAGTGGGATGTCTTGTTCAGGGAACGATCTATCCCGACATCATCGAGAGCGGTGCGGAGGGGCACAAACAAGTAAAGGCGCACCACAACGTCGGCGGGATGCCCCTGAACATCGAATTTGAAGCCGTCATAGAGCCGATTAAGATGCTGTACAAGGAGGAAGTCCGCGAATGTGGCAGGAAATTAGGCTTGCCGGAAGTTTTTGTGAATCGGCAGCCCTTTCCCGGACCCGGCTTGGCAGTACGTTGCCTGGGTGAGTTATCGAAACCGAGACTGGACTTATTGCGTGAAGCAGACGCTATTTTCTGCGAAGAAATAGAAAAGGCGGGGTTACAAAAAGAGGTACAGCAGTATTTTGCGGTGTTGCCCGACATTCAATCCGTTGGAGTACGTAATGAAGAACGGTGTTACGAAGAGACGATTGCCCTGCGTGCGATTACGACCAAAGATTTTGTGATTGCAAGTCCTGCCCGACTGCCGATGGAGTTGATCGAAACCGTAGCCCGGCGAATCACCTGTGAAGTCAAAGGGGTGAACCGCATTGTGCTCGACGTAACCCCCAAACCCCCCGCGACAGTAGAATGGGAGTAGGAAAAAGTCCAACTTGCGTATGTATCCGCCGAGGGAATTTTTGATAGAATTGCGGCTCTACTGGCATTGACATAACCACCATGAAAATCGGATTTGACAACACGTCCTACATAAAAACACAGACCGAACAGATACTCAAAAGGGTGGAGCAATTCAACCATAAATTGTATTTGGAATTCGGCGGTAAACTCTTTGACGACTACCATGCGGCAAGAGTGCTTCCCGGCTTCGATGTCAACGGGAAAATCTTGCTTCTCGAAGAACTAAAAGATAAAACCGAAATCATCATTTGCATCAATGCGGCGGACATTGAAAAAAACCGGATCAGAGCCGATTGGGGAATCACCTACGATCAGGATGTTTTGCGCTTAATCGACAACATTAGACGGATGGGACTCTACATAAGCAGTATTGTCATTTCGCAGTACAAAGAACAGCCGTCTGCCGAGATGTTCAAGAACAAACTCGAACGCCGAGGGGAAAAAATTTACATTCACAAGCCGATCAACGGCTATCCCATGAATGTGGATTATATTGTGAGCGATAAGGGGTACGGGGCGAATCCGTATATTGAAACGACAAAACCGCTGGTGGTCATTACCGCACCCGGTCCTGGTAGCGGAAAAATGGCGACATGCCTTTCGCAAATCTATCACGAGTATAAAAGAAATATCAACGCTGGATATGCAAAATTTGAAACATTTCCTATCTGGAATTTGCCGCTCAAGCATCCTGTCAATCTGGCGTATGAGGCGGCGACCGCCGACTTGAACGATGTCAACGCCATTGATCCTTATCATTTGGAGGCTTACGGCGAAATGGCGGTCAATTACAATCGGGATATTGAAGTATTTCCACTTGTGAAAGCCATTTTGACCAAAATCGTGGGAACCGAAGAAGTTTACCGATCGCCGACGGAAATGAGTGTCAACATGGCACGCTATAGCATTACCGACGAAGAGGTTGTGAAAGAAGCCGCCAAGAGGGAAATCGTTAGACGATATTTCCGAACGTGGTGCGATTATAAGGAGGGGCGGTTAGAAATCGGGGCTGCACACAAATTGGAAATGATTATGAAGCAACTGGGCATCTCTCCAGAATACGGTTCGGCAGTGCGACCGGCAATCGAAAAATCCGAACAGTTCAAATGTCCTGCGATGGCACTCATATTACACGACGGAAGTGTGATTACCGGAAAGACCACGAATGCTTTAGATGCCGCCTCGAGTCTTATACTAAACGGCATCAAAAAACTGGCAGGGATTCCTGACGACATACATCTCATTTCTCCTGCCGTGTTGGAACCGATGATGATGCTGAAAGAAAAAATCTTGTCCGAAAAGAATCCGTTGCTCAACTTGGACGAGGTATTGAACGCTTTGAGTATCTGTGCTGCCACCAATGCTTCGGCTGAAAAATGTCTGTTAAAATTACACGACCTCAAAGGGTGCGAAGCCCACTCTTCGCATATTATCTCGCAATCGGACGAAAACACACTCAAAAAACTAGGAGTCTACGTTACATGCACTCCTGAATTTTCCTCGGAGGATTTGTATTCCGACTAGAACGTACCATGAATTGCTCTGGCACTATTTTGCACGTCTCCTCTCCCGCAGAACATTTAGCCGGTACTCAGCGTAACCATTGAGTCCAAAAAACTGACGTTGACAAAATGACCCAATTTGATACCATTACGTTCTCGTGGAAGGAATGGAGAAGCATGGAACGTGTTGGTATTGTAGCGGGTTTTGGGGAGTATCCGGTTTTACTCGCAAAATTTTTGCAACAGAAAAACTGCAAGGTCTATTGCCTCGGTTTGCGTGACCAAGCAGACACCCGAATTCTGGAATACTGTCATGACCACCTCTGGATAGGCTTCGGTCAATTCGGAAAGTGTGTGCGTTATTTCAAAAAACATGGGATTACACAGGCGACCTTTGCGGGAGGCGTTTCCAAGAGGCAGTTTCACAATCCGTGGCTTATCTGGCGGTATCTGCCCGACTGGTACACGATTCGGCTCTTTGCTCCCCATTTTATTTTTCGTACAAAAGAAAATACATCCGATTCTCTGTTGCTCACCTGTGCTGAAGCCTTTGAACGGCAGGGAATCACAATGTTACCAGGTACTGACCTGGTACCGGAGATGCTCGTGAAACACCAACTTTTGACTCATAAGGGACCTACGAGGTCCCAGTGGAAGGATATTCAATTCGGCTGGCGTATTTCAAAAGAACTGGGTCGACTCGATATCGGTCAGGCTGTAACGGTCAAAGATCAGGCAGTGGTTGCCCTCGAAGCCCTTGAAGGCACGGACGAATGTATCGCTCGTTCTGGCAGACTCTGTCAGGGTTTTACCATGCTCAAACTCGCAAAGCCGCAACAGGATAAACGTTTCGACATGCCCAGTTTTGGGATGCAGACGATCAAAAGTTTGGCGGCGGCGGGCGGAGCAGTGCTGGTCATTGAGGCAAATATGACCGTATTAGTCGGACAGCAAGAGGTAATTGATTTCGCAAATAACAACGGTATTGTCATCGCCGCTCTGACCCACGACGATCTCTCGCGCGATGAATATCGTCCCGAAAACGCAAAGGAATAAAGCGAAACACGGAAAAACCACTCGTACTACTTCACCAAAACTGTGGCTGCTGTCGGTTTGACCATGAAGAGTGCATCCATGTCTGTGATAATACTCGCATTGGTTACATAATGCCTTCTGGGCTGGGAAGCGATTGCCGGTCTCGGCGGCTCCTTTGCCTCGGTCTGTGCGGGTGCGGGTACAGGCGGGGGAGCGGTCGAAAATTTAACCGGATTCACTAAGACGAGTTCGTCCAACGCGTGTTTTTCTGCCGCAGAATACGCTACCGTCGGTTGCGGGGCAGGCGGTAATTTCGGAACAGGTGTCGCCGCAACCGATTTCGGTAAACGCGTGATGGACACCATCGGTTGCGGTGTAACATTCGGGACCGGCACCGGAATCGGAACCTTGTTATCAAAGAATTCCGACCTGGAGAGCGGTTGTTTGACAGGTGCTTTAACGATCATGTCAACATCCTCGGAAACAATGGATTTTTTGGGAGCAACGACCGCTGATGCTAATGGCAACGTTCGCATTGCATTAGATGTTGTGCTTATAGTCAAGGTAGGCGGAGTTGCCGCTTTCGGAACGAGAGTCGGCACCGGAGGCAATGCCACTGAAGGTTTCGGCGTGGTAGCAATGAGGACTGGTTCGGACGAGGTGGGTTCTGGTCTCACCGATTCTGTAATCCTCCATTTTTTCTCTACCGCCGCCAACATATCGGTATTTCCTTGTTCACGATAGATTGCCATGATCTCCGCCCGGGCTTCTGCTTCGGTGCCCAGCGATTTGAGATACCGAAGTCCTTCCGTCATTTTATCTTGCAAAACCAAGCATCGAGCGAGCATTCTCGTAAATTCTTCGTTCTGAGGGGATTGAGTAAGGGCTTGCCGCAAAATGAGTTCCGCTTTACGGAAATCACCGGTTCTCAACAAAAAGGCTGCGTAGTCAGATGCAATGTCTGGGATCTGTTTTGGAGTAGCGTTTTGAAGTGCCAGACCGAAGTGAGCATTGGCTTTGGCAACATCATTTTGATCGGCATAAGTTCGTGCAAGGCGGTGTTGTGATACAGCAGAGGAACTATGGGTTTCCGCCTCGTTCCTCACAACTGGCGACTTGTAGGAACGAAAAGCCGAAAGTAATTCTCTAGCCGGATTGGAGGAATCCGCAAATGAAAATTGCGGAACAATTCCCCCCCCAACGCAGACAACAACGGTGATGATGCAGATACGAAAAAGCATTACGACCGGATTCGGACACTTCACGTTCATCTTACGTCATCGGGCAGAGTGTGGTGAGGATTACAATATATGTATCATCATCCCCAAAACCCCTTTTTTCAATAGATTCTACCCATTTTACCAGCCATGTTCATCGCTGATCCGAAGGTTGGGTTCAACGTTCGAAATCTTCCAGTCGGCTATCAAACGGAAAAAAGCAAAATGACCAAACATTTTTTTGCCGATTCCCGACGATACCGGTTACCGGTTTGGCATTGACAAGCGCAGGCAATTTGTTAGAATGCGTGTGTTTCCTGGACGTGGGATCGTAATATAATTCCATTTTTGGGTATCGGGGCGTAGCTCAGCCTGGCTAGAGTGCTGCGTTCGGGACGCAGAGGTCGCACGTTCAAATCGTGTCGCCCCGATTTTTTAAGTGTATTTGTAACAAGGAGTTATGGTTGTTCTTCGGGTGTTCCGAAGTGCTGCAAAGATGCTATAATAACGGGTAGTACCCGTTATTGTTTGACAAAACAGTACAAAAGGAGCCAAGAAATGCCAAAAACAAACATTCCCAATTACCGCCACCACAAGGCATCAGGACAGGCGTTCGTCGAATTAGGCGGTCGCCGGTTCTACCTTGGAAAACATGGAAGCAAGGCGAGCCGGGAGGCTTACGAGCAACGGATCGCCGAGTATCTCGCTAATGGGCGGAAGATTGCCCCTACCCGGTCAAAAACGGGTATTTCCTGCAAAGAACTGGCAGTGCATTTTCTCGAATGGGCGGAGCGGTATTACGTCAAGGATGGCGAACTGACTGCTACCTTCGACCATTGCCGCAATGCCGTTTCTCTGCTGGTGCAGCATTACGGACACGAATCGACAAACAATTTCGCCCCTCTTTCACTTGCGTTTCTGCAAGACCAATGGGTTGAGCAAGGATTGAAGCGCAAAACAATCAATCGGTATGTCAGCATCATCAAACAGGCGTTCAAGCACGGTGCAAAATTTGGTTGGATTGATCCGCCGACCTACCACGCCCTCTTGAGCGTTGATGGGCTTAAAGCCGGTCGGACAAAAGCACCGGAGTACCGCAAAATCGAATCGGTGAGTGAAGAAATCGTAGAAAAAACGTTGCCGTATCTCTCTCCCGTTGTT
>Ga0082212_10002019_pt1 | contig 29856 bp, 23 predicted proteins | sample TergutNt197P3_FD_71548 | JGI IMG/M metagenome (GOLD analysis project Ga0082212, IMG submission 71548) | Neocapritermes taracua P3 segment gut microbial communities from Petit-Saut dam, French Guiana - Nt197 P3 | ecosystem: Host-associated > Arthropoda: Insects > Digestive system > Gut ...
CAATATATTTGGAAGTGTGAAAGGAGACCAGCCGGCCGTCGCGCCGGTCGTGGAAAGCCAGCACTTCCTCGTCTTCGGCCCGCCAGGACTTGGTGATATACAGGCGGTAACGCCGCCGGGCCAGGCTTTTGTCCGGCAATAGCGGGTCCTGAAATATCCGGTCAACGGTGAAAATTTCATCGGCCAGCATCAGGACCGGCTCCAGGTCGTCCTCCGGCCCCAGAACCAGCATCTCCAGGACGCCGTCAAAAGCCGAAGTATCGTAAGGCCGCCGGGGCAGGTGGCGGCTCATGCGCAACTGAAATTCCATAAACCGAAAACCCTGGTCTTCAAAATGGTGGATCAGGGCCGGTTCTTCGGCCGGAATCTTGACATAGACGTAAACCGGAGCCCAGGTTTTAAGGTATTCGGCCTCGAACCCGGCGAAATCCGGCCCGGCCTCGGGCTCGTCCAGTCGCAGGACATTCCGGCCGAAAGCCTGGCTGTCTATTTCTTCCAGCCGCGCTCTCACAAATGGCGGCCTCCGTCCAAAACATATTCCCGGCCGGTTATCCACCGGGCCGCGTCGCTCAGGAGAAAAACGGCCAGGGCGACGACGTCATTGACTTCGCCCAAGCCTAAAAGGTAGTCATCATGGCCCAAGGCGCGCCCGAAGGTATCCTCCTGCCCTTCGGACATGGAGGTGCCGGGCACCAGGGCCGGGGCGATGCAGTTGGCCCTCAGGCCCTGGGGGGCCACTTCCTTGGCCATGGCCGTGACCGCGGACGCCAAGGCCGCCTTGGAGGCCCCGTAGATCAACTGCCCCCGGTCCGGCCATTGGGCGGCGACGGAAGACATCATGACCAGGGCCGCCCCCCGGCCGGTGTTGACCCGGCGGTCGAAAAAGCCTTTGGCCAGGAGGACCGCGGCAAAAAAATTAAGGTCGAAAATCCGCCTGAAACTTTCATATTCTATCATCTGCAAGGGTTTAAGGTCCGAAAGGCCGGCGCAATGGGCCAGACCCCGGAGCCGGCCGTATTTATCCCGGAGCGACTTGACCCAGCCGGGCAGGCCGTCGATATCCGCGGCAAGGTCCTTGGGTTCCGGGTGGATAGACTCAGGCCGGGCGGATTTGGCCCGCAGGGCGGCCAGCCGGTCCTGGTCGCGGCCACTCGCTATGACCGTGGCCCCCAATTCGTTCAGCTTCAGGGCCAGCCCCTCCCCTAGGCCGGAAGAAGCCCCGGTCACCAGGAATATGTCCGCTGCCTGAAAGCCGATCATGCTTCAATCCCGGCCTTGGCCAGTAAATCCGCGACCGTCTGGAAAGACTCGAAGTCGGGGAAAGTCAGGGTTTGGTTAAAATGGCTGTCGAAAAAAGCGGCAATGCTCATCATGGACAGGGAATCCCATTCCGGGAGGTCGCGGAGTTCCAGATCCGGGCTCAGGGGGTCGTCCCTTTGCAGTAGATCTTGCAGTTCTTCCAAAAATTCAGCCTGGTTCATTGGTTCCCTCCTATTGTTTCGACCCAGTAAGCCATCTCTTCCGTCCTGGTCCTTAAGCCGTCAAATTTTTGGGCCACCACCCCGGAGCAGTAAATATGATCCAGCTCCACCAGGCAACTCCCCCAGGCCAGGCCGACGCCGAAACCGCATAAGACGACCTTTTGGCGGTCGTGTCTGATCTTATCGGCCAAAACATGGGCCACGACCGCGGGAACCGAAGCGGTGGACTGGTTGCCGTAGGCGCTGAAAGTGGCCGTGGAATACTGGTGCGGCTTCAGGCCGGCCTTGGCGGCCACGCTGTCCACTATCTGCTTGTTGGCCTGATGGATGGCCACGAAATCCACCTCTTCCAATCCCACCCCGGCCAAGGCCAGGACCGCCTTCAGGCTGGCCGGCGGCTCCAGCACTGAAAAATTGAACACAGCCATGGCGTCCATATAATTCAAGGTCAGGTTGTATGGCTGGCCCCGCTTGTCGGGGAAGGCCAAGTCCAGCACATCCCGACCTATGGGAAGCCTGGCGCCTCCGGCCGGCACGATGAGCGCTTCCATGTTCCGGCCATCGGCCCCCAGGTCGAAAAAGACTTCCGGGGCTGAAGGGGCGTATTCCACCAGCGCGGCGCTGCCGGCATCCCCGAACATCAGCCTGGAAGCGCTGAGTGATTTGACTTCCGCCGCGGCCGGGATATTCGGATAACAGTCTCCGGCCAGGACGAGAACCTTGCGGCAGGATCCGCCGGCTACCAGCGAAGCCGCCAGCCAGAAACAGTAGATGAAACCCGGGCAGCCGTGGTTTATGTCCACGAAAACGCAGGTCTTCGGTAAACCCAAGCGCCGGTGAAGGCTGGCCCCGGAACCGGGGTTGATATGGTCCGGCCACTGGACCGCGAAGACCACCGCGTCCAGTTCGCCTGGGTCCAGGCGCATATCCGTCAACAGCCGGCGAGCGGCCGCTTCGCACAGATCGACCGTGGTGCAGCCGGCCGGGGCCACATAGCGGGTGCCGAAGCCGACCTGCTTTTTAGCCCGGGCCAGCTTAGCCGGGTTACCATCGAAATATTCCGCCATATCATCATCAATATGGCGCGGATAATCCGGCACCACCACGCTGAGGCCGGATAACCTGGCCTTATCAAACCGGGCTTGAGTCATCAAATAAACCTTTACCCGCAAATTTTATTTAAAAATGAAATTACAATTATTTTACCGGCTTTGCCCCAAATTTGCAAGACGACCGCGGCGCCCGCGACAATTTGATTATTCTACCACAGGGCGGCTTATTTTGGCCAGCCCGGCCTTTAGGGGATATATGGAAGTTGACAGAAAGATGGAGGCATATATATAATACGATTAAAAAATTGAGAAGATGGGGATACATGAACGCAATCAGTCAACGGATAGCAGCGGTTTTGCTTTTTGTATTCGCGGTTGCCGGTGTTTCATCTTGTTCCGATGAGCCCAAGCGGTCGCCGCAATCTCAGGTATTCGACATAAATTCCATAAAGTCCTTCCGTGACATCCCCGGCGTGACCGAGGATGAAATAAAGGCGATTGAGGCGCTGAAAGCGTCAAGGGCGGAATTTGTTTATGGAAGTGTGCCTTCAACGGAAGCGTTCACGCTGCCGGACGGAACGTATGTCGGGTTTACGACGAAATTATGCGGGTTGTTGTCGGAATTGTTCGGTATTCCCTTTGTGCAAGAGTTATATGTGTGGAAAGAATTGAAAGAAGGGCTAGATGCCAAAAGCATTGACTTTACGGGAGGGCTGACCCCGACGCCCGAACGGTTGTTGGAATATTCCATGACCTATCCCATCGCGGAACGGGGCCTTGGCGTTTTTACGCGCGATGATTTCGGCAAAATCGAATCAGTCGATGGCCTTCAGGGGCTCAAAATAGGGTTTTATGCGGGCACGATCACCGCCGGATCGGTCTTTGCCGCTTATCCGGAATTGAATTTAAAAATTGTGGATGTATACAATGCCTCGGACGTGAAAGAAAAACTGTCAACAGGCGTGATTGACGCGTTCATTACCGAGGTGACGGAAGACCTGACCTATGGTGACAAGCTTGCCTTGCATAAAAATATTTTTCCTCTTATATACACGCCTGTTTCCATGACCACCGCGAACCCCGATTTGAAGCCGATCATATCGGTTATGGACAAGTATATCGCGGCGGGAGGGATTGACAGGCTTACCGAATTTTACAAGGCCGGGAATCGGGACTACGCGAAATTTGAGTTTTACAAATTATTGACCGGCGAGGAACGGGCTTATTTGGACGGCCTGATCGCCAATAACGCGAAAGTGCCCGTTGCGCTTGAGAGTTATAACTATCCTATCAGTTTTTATAACGATAATGAACAGGCGTTTCAAGGGATCGCCCCGGATGTTTTGGCCGAAATAGCCCGCTTGACCGATATTGAGTTTGAGAACGTGGCCGAACCAAACGAGGCCTGGATCACGATTCTGGAAAGGCTGGAAAACGGCACGGCCGCAATGGTTTCCGAGTTGTTGTTTACCGAAGAACGAAGGGGTCAGTTTATCTGGCCCGAGACCCCGTATGCCGTAAGCAGATACGCGCTCATATCAAAATTGGATTATCCGTTTTTGGAAGCCTATCAGGTCGTGCGCACGACTGTCGGCATGGTGAGTAAAAGTTCGCGCGAGGATGTTTACCGCAGATTATTCCCTAACATCGATAATACAAAATACTATGTTTTCCAACACGAAGCGCTTGAAGCGCTTGAGCGCGGCGAGATAGACCTTATGATGTCGTCGGAATACGGGTTTCTCATTTTAACCAATTACCTTGAAAACCCGGGATATAAGATCAATCTCACATTCAATTCACCGCTGGTGGAATCCTTTTTCGGTTTTAACAAAAAAGAGGAAATCCTATGTTCCATTATAAGTAAAGCGATCATAGGCGTTGACACCGGCAAAATAGAAAAGGATTGGGTGCGGCGCACGTTCAACTATGAAAAGAAGCTGGCTGTCGAGCGCTCGTATTACGCGAATCAGCGTTCGGTCATCCTGGCCGTATCCGTGTTTGTCCTGTTGCTGCTGCTCATTATCATGAGTATATTGTTTATGCGGAATATAAGGAACAAAAACACAATAAAGGAGTTGGCCGAGCAAAGCAACCGCTCAAAAAGCATTTTTCTGGCCCAAATGAGCCATGAAATACGGACCCCCCTGACCGCAATTTTAGGCGCGGTGGAAATTCAACTGCGAAAGAAAGCCTTTTCGCCGGATACGGAGGAAGCGTTTAACACGATATATAATTCGGGGGAATTGCTTCTTCAAATTATTGACGACATACTTGACCTTTCGAAAATTGAAGCCGGTAAGCTGGAACTAGCGCCCGCCAAATATGATATTCCGAGCCTGATTAATGACACGGCGCATTTAAACCGTCTGCGTTATGAAAGCAAGCCGATAGATTTTAAGCTGCGCTTGGACGAGAATACGCCGCTTGAACTGATCGGCGACGAGCGCCGCATCAGGCAAATACTTAACAATCTGCTCTCCAATTCCTTCAAATACACGCAAACAGGCGAAGTGGAAATGTCGATCGGCGCCGAACCGGGGCGGGATAATGAAACCGTAACGCTTTTTTTACAGGTAAGCGATACGGGACAAGGTATGAATGCGGGGCAAATAAAAAGGATTTTCGATGAATATGCCCGCTTCAACATGGAAACAAATCATGGCATTTCCGGCACGGGCCTGGGCATGAGCATCACGAAACGCCTCATTGATATGATGAATGGAGAGATATTGATAGAGAGCGAGGTCGGTAAAGGATCGGTATTTACCGTGCGCCTGCCGCAGAAAAGATGCGGTTCGACGGTGTGCGGAGCCGAGTTGGCGGAAAGCTTGCGGAATTTCAGTTTTATCACGCCAATCTCTAAAAAAGAGTGGAGCGAATACGAGTATATGCCTTACGGCAAAGTTTTGGTTGTCGATGATGTTGAATTTAATTTATATGTCGCCGAAGGGTTGCTTGCTCCTTATGGTCTGCGTATTGAAACCGCCGGGAGCGGAGTTGAAGCCGTTGACCTGATAAAGAACGGCAATGAATATGATGTCGTGTTCATGGATCACATGATGCCTAAAATGGATGGGCTGAAAGCGACAAAAGTTTTGCGCGACCTGGGCTATTCGCGGCCCATCATCGCTCTCACGGCTAACGCCCTGGTCGGTCAAGCGGAAATGTATCTGGCAAACGGCTTTGACGGTTTTTTATCAAAACCGATCGATTCGCATCAATTGGACGTTTTGTTGACGGCCTTCATACGGGATAAAAAGCCGCCTGAAATTGTGGAAGCCGCGCGGCGGGAACAACTTGAAAAAGAAACGTAAATCAGGAGAGTAATTTACGAAATTTCTCTTCCTCGCCGGGCAGCATTTTATAGACGTGTTCCTCGGTGGGGAAGCGCCCTTCCTTGACCTCCCGAACATACTCTTTCATGGCTGAGGTGATGACTTCGGCCACATCGGCGTATTTTTTGACGAATTTTGGCGTAAAGGCCTGAAATTGTCCGATGAGGTCACTGACGATCAACAACTGCCCGTCACATGAAGCCCCCGCCCCAATGGACAGCACCGGTATGGTAAGCGTTTTGGCGATGTAAGCCGTGACTTCAGGCGGCACGGCTTCCACCAGAATCATCCGAGCCCCGGCCTTCTCCACGGCCAGGGCGTCCTCCACGGTCATCTTGGCCGCTTCGGCCGTCCGCCCTTGGGCCTTATGGCCGCCCAACTGCCCTGAAGATTGCGGGGTCAACCCAATATGCCCGATAACGGCGATGCCGGCTTCGGAAATGGCCCGGATCCGGCCCGCCACCCTCACGCCACCTTCCAGTTTGACCGCGTCGACATCGGCCCGCTTGAGGAAAAGGCCGGCATTGTAAACCGCATCGGAGTCGGAAGTCTGATAACTCAGAAAAGGCATGTCGCCGACGATGAAGACCTGGGGAGCCCCCCGGCGCACCGCCTCCGAGTGGACCAGGCACTGTTCCATGGTCACCGGCACGGTGCTGCCGTAGCCGTAAACGCACATGCCCAGACTGTCACCCACCAGGATCATGTCCATCCCCGCCGCCTGGGCGAATTGGGCGGTGGGATAATCATAGGAGGTCAGCCAGGCTATCTTTTCGCCTTTGGCCTTCAGGTCGTAGAGATCCAAGAGGGTTTTTCTGTTCATGGTCGGCGCTCCTTAATGAGGTTCAAATTTTCAAGGTGAAATTTTATAGAGCAATATGTGTGCCAGCCATTTCAGGCGGGGGCCACAGACTGGATCTGACCCGGCCGCCGGCCCGGACGAAGACACAATTGCGGGCGGCCCGTGGTCCCTACGGATATTCGGCCGCGGCATTTTCCTAACTAATTGAAACAATCAGATGACTATCAATTCTAACGATTATGACAGTTTTTGAATGGGAAATCAAATTGAAATATAGATTGAAAGTATTTTGCCTAATACTGTTCAGACAGTTAAACAGGGGTATTCCGGGGCTTGAAAGCCTTGTTTAACCTTCGGTTCGGCTTAGGGGTTCGCCGCGCTGGCATAAAAGTTGCAATCAATAATAGTAATTATGCTCATTCAGGGCAAAACCCCAATTATGTTCGGGGGATTCGGTCTCTGTAGTTCTTATGGTGGGCTTTGGTGGGCTTGTGAAAACAAAGCCGTTGGCAATAATGTTAGAGACAAAGGATTATGTTCCACGTTAGGAGGTTTTTCTATGGCTGACTTGACCGCATGTATTTGGTATACCATGGCTATCCCGATTATCGGCGCTGTTTTGATGCTTTACTTCGTTGCGACCAAAAAAGGATGATCCGCAAAAGAAGTTAGATCTGGGCTAGCCCGTCTGTGGCCCTAGAAAGGGGATTCTTCAATGCCAGATTATCCAGTAACTTTTCTCTATGTTTTGCCGGTTCTTGTCGCGGTCTGCGTCTCGCTCGGCGTGGTTGAGTATTACCATCGCCGAGTCAAGACGGTTCAGAGCTTCTATGTCGCCGACCGCGGCGTCAACACCCTCTTGCTGACCGGGACGTATGTGGCCTCATGGGCGAGCTGTACCGGCATGGTCGGTATGTCGGGATCGGCTTACCGCTTCGGTATCTCCTGGAATCAGTGGACCTGGGGTTTCTGGGGCGTGGTCCTCTTCACCTTCGCCATTGCCATTCCGTTACGCAAGATGTGCAGCATGGCGGATGTCCTGGCCCCCAGCCGTTACTCCGGCAGCAACAAGGAATTATTGACCATCTCCGACTTTTTCGAGCTGCGGTTCCCCGGGAAATTTGTCCGCGGTCTGACGGGGGTAATGCAGATCTGCGGCATGACGTTCTACGCTGTCGGGCAGTTGATCGCTATATGTCTGGCCCTGACCTGCATCGGATTGTCATATCAGGCCGGTTTGATCATCCTGACGCTGTTGATCATTTTTACGACCGTTCGTGGCGGGACGCCCGGCATTATCTTTAACGACACCATCAACATGTTCACTTTCATCTTCGCGGTTATCGTCATGGTGCCGTTTGCTCTCAAGGCCGCCGGCGGCATCGACAATATGGTCGCGATCTCGGAAGCGGCCCGGCCCGGCATTTGGCAAAATTCGGGCGTCGGCAAATCCCTCTTGGCCATCGTGGCTTATAACCTGGTGTGGAATTCCATGACGGCCGGCTCGCCGCACCTTGTCCAGCGCGCTTATACAGCGAAGAGCCTGCGCGCGTTCATGAAGGCGCAGGTCATCGGCGTGGCCATTGTGATCATGTGGTGCTGGGCGCTTTACACGGGAACCCAGACCGGCTTGGTCTTCTTCCCGGGCATCACGACCAACGAATCCGATAAGATCCTCATGATGGTCTCCCAGCACACGATGCCCGTGTTTTTGGCGGGCGTGGTCATCGCCTCGATCTTTGCCGTCGGCTTCTCCACGGTGAATACGCAGATATCCAACCTGGCCTTCGCCTGGACGCGTGACATTCACGAGAGCTTTTTGGTCAAGGATAAGTCGGCTTGGACCGAGGCGCGCATGTTGAAGGTCACGAAGGTCGCCATCGCGGTCATCGCGCTGATTATCGCCTTTTTCACGTGGGTTCGTCCGGGCTTCATCTATGAGATCACCTCTTGGGGCATCGCCTTCTACGGCAGCACCTTCGTGCCGATGTTCATCTTTGGTCTCTATTGGAAGAAATGCACGACCAAGGGGGTTATGGCCGGGGCGGTCATCTCCTCGCTTACCTTCATTACTTTGGGGATTCTGGGCATGTTCAAGATGTCGCCGGTTCCGGCCGATGCGCATCCGTTCATCGTCAGCCTGCCGGTTTCAATTATCGTCATGATCATCGTCTCCTTAATGACGAAGCAGTCGGCGGACGAAAGTGAAGTCGCGGGCAATATGCACAAGGTGATGAAGCAGAAGAACGACGAGCCGACTACGGCCAGCGATTACGTGGTTCCGCTTGCCGTCATAGCCATCTGCGTCACTTTCGGGGTCATTTGGTCTTCAATGTTCTAAAATGGATATTCCAAATGCGGGCTTCGGCCCGCATTTGGAATCAATCCAAAGGCGGCCGGAAAAGGGCAATATGCAAACTTATGAAATCATTCCTGTCAATGTAGGCGAATTTACCGCCTTCGAAAAATCTATGTTTGTATACCGGAAGGACTACGGGGTCAAGCTGCACGCGCCTTTTATTATGTATCTGATCAGGAATAAAGATACGTGCGTAGTGGTTGATACAGGCTGCAGCGACTCTGAATGGTCGATGCGGCATCACGGTTATTCGGTGATTCGCCAGGATCATCAGATGCCGGCCCAGGCCATTAAACGGCTGGGGATCAATGCGGAAGATGTCAAATTTGTCGTGAATACGCATCTTCATTGGGATCACTGCTTTAACAACGAACAATTCCCGAATGCCAAGATCTATGTCCAGAAGCGGGAACTGCAATACGCGATATGTCCCTTGCCCCAACATTATAGCCATTATGAGTCATTACAGGTAGGGCTGACCCCTCCCTGGATCAAGGCCCTGACTCGTATTCAGCCGGTTGAAGGCGACTGCGAATTGCTGCCGGGTATCGATCTGGTATTGTTGCCCGGACATACGCCGGGGTTCCAAGGCGTTTTGGTGAATACGGACCAAGGCAAATACCTGATTGCGGGTGACTGTATAGCCCTGTTGGAATGTTGGGATTCATCCGGCAATCATCAGCACTCGATCTCCGGTATTTACAACAATTTAGAGGAATATTGCGCATCTCTGGCCAAAATTGAGCAACTTAATGTCGCTGATCGGATTCTGCCGGGACACGACATGAAAGTATTTGAGCACCAAGTCTATCCCTATTGATCTCTGAACCCGCTGCCGAAGACTGCCCAATTTAGTTTTTGAGTTTTTTTAGGCGATAGGCGACTTGGTAATATTCTACGGCTAAACCTTCCGTTTTCATGATTTTGGCTATTTTACGCGGGCCCAATCCTTGTTGGTTCAACTCGAAGATCCGTTCGGCCATACGGCGTTTGTTTCTCAAATATTCCGGTATTAATGGCTGATAGGAAAGGGTTTGGCCCTGGGGCAATAAATCAGGCGGCAGATGTTCCTCTTCGACGACGCCGCAAATCATTTCCCTTTGGTTGCGCGCCGTGGAGACGAGAGGCACGGCGGCGTCTATGGAAGCATTGAGGACATCGCGAAATTCACGGATATTCCGTGGATAATAAGCGTTCAGCAGGGCGTGTTCTGCTTGCGGCGTCAGGATGACCTTGAGTTTGACCCCATAGCGTTTATCCGCTGATTGCTCGTAATGGCGGCAAAAAATGCTGAGCATGGCTTTTTTTTCATCATCCGGCCGCAGACGCAGCGGGGTGAGATAGATATGGTACTGGGCGAGGCGCTGATACAGTTCGGGGATCAAGACATCGGAGAGATTGAGGCTGCTGGCGGCGATGACGATGACATTCAATTTTTTGTCGCTTCGTCCGCCGATCCGGCGGGTCATGCCGCTCTCTATCACCCTGAGCAGCATGGTCTGATAAGAACCCAGCGCGTGCGCCTCGTCAAGGAATAAAATCCCGTCATCGGCCAGTTCGATCAGTCCCTGTTTATCCACAGCGCCCGTAAAACTGCCTTTCTCCGAACCGAATATTTCCAGCGCGGCTATATCGTTATTGGTAAATTGGGCACAATTAACCTCGATGAACGGAGCGGTGGGGACAATAACTTTGATTTCCTTGGCGAAATCATACATGGCCTTGGCCAGTGCGGTTTTGCCGGTGCCGGTCTCGCCGGTGATGACGCAATGCCTGGGACCGCCCAGGGAGGCTATGCAGCGCTGCGATTTCTCCACCATCTCCTTCAGGCTGCCATGTGAACCGACAAAATCATCGAATACATACATGTGCCGGCTGATATTTAATTCCATTTGCATGCTGTCAATTTGGTTGTGCATGGAGGAGATGCGTTTCGTCAATTGAATGACCTCCGTCGTCTCCTGAAAAATAGAGATGCCTCCCTTAAACACGCCGGAGATGAACAAGGGAAATCCCCGCACAAAATAGAAACGTCCTTGAAAATTCATCGTGTGCGGGGCGATGATTTGCTGCGTTTCTATAAGGCGGAGCAAGACGGAGTAAGGGTAGAAATGCGCCACATGCCGGCCGATCATGTTTTCCGGCTGCTGATGGACATAACGGGCGGAATGGCTGTTGCAGAACTTGATAATGCCGTGTTCGTCGACAATGGTGACGCCTTCGCTCATAGCGTTGAGCACCGTCTGAAAGAGCCAGTAGTAGTATTTTTCAGAGGCCATATCGCTTATTCCCATTCCATTTCCGAATAAATAAATAGCTATAATCAGCCAAGAAGGAAGGGGCATTTTCTCCAGTGGTAACCCCTTTATTCTTTGGATTTGCTTGATTATATCATTTTTTAAAACTAGAGATGAAAAAATCTAACAGAGAATACGATTATTATAACAAACGCGCTTCATCCGGCAGAAGCCTAGTTGATCTCCCACAGTCTTTGGGCTAAATGAACCAAATGGCCATAGGCAATCAACATTTACCTTTAATAAATATTTTAAATAGTTTACAGAATAGCGGCTATAAGTTTTTCGTTTTGGGCAGCGGTGTCCCGGCGAAAGAACCGGCCCCGCGGATCAAGCAAGGCGGACTTGGGGGTTATCCAAGATTGGCATATAATATGCTATACATAAGTAGTTGTTTCAGGAGGTTGGGATAATTGAACAACGTTTTAAAAACCGCTCAGGCTGGCACTCTGGAATCAAACGACATCATGATCATCATCGAGCCTGGTGAAAACGGCATAACCTTAGACCTGCAGAGCATCGTAAAGAAGCAGTTCGGCGCGGCCATAACCAGGACCATTGTCGATGCCGTTAAGGCGCGGGGGATTACGGACATAAACATCAAGGCGATCGACAAGGGAGCCCTTGATTATACTATTTTGGCCCGCCTAACGACGGCTTTGTCCCGGGCCGGCGTTGAATCGACCGGAGGCGTTTCTTGATGAACATTCGCCGCTCTATGTTGTATGTTCCCGGCAACAATCCCGGGATGCTGCAGACCGGCGGGCTGTTCGGCGCCGATGTCGTTATCCTGGACCTGGAGGATGCCGTCGCGCCATCGGAAAAAGACGCGGCGCGCGACCTGGTTTCCCGGGCGCTACGGGCGGTGGACTACGGTCAAGCTGAGACCTGCGTGCGCATCAATTCGCTTGATACTTACGCCGAGCAAGACCTGTCTGTCATCGCGCCCTGTTGGCCGGATCTGGTTATCCTGCCCAAGACGCACCGCGCCGCGGATATCCGGGCCCTGGCGAAACTCTTGGATCGTCTGGAAGAGCCAGGCCATAAACCAATCGGCATTCTCGCCATTATCGAAAGCCCGCAGGGTTTGGCCGAAATCTACAATATCGCCAAGTCGCACAAACGGTTGGCCGGTTTGATCCTGGGAGCGGAAGACTATACGGCCATGGTCGGTTCGTTGCGCACCAAAGCCGGGGGCGAGATCGCGGTCGCCAGGTCGCTGTTGGTCAATGCCGCCGCCGCCGTAGGTATTCAGTCATTCGATGCCGTGTTTACCGATGCCAATGATGAGGACGGTTTGGTCGAGGACACGCTCCTGGCCAAGCGTATGGGTTTTTCGGGTAAACCCGCCGTCAACCCCCGCCAGGTTAAAATAATCAATGAGCTGTTCAATCCGAATGCTGAAGATATATCTTTCGCCCGGCGCGTGCTCAAAGCGCTGCGCCAGGCGGAGCAGGAAGGTTCGGGGGTGGCCTCCATCGGCGGCAAGATGGTCGACGCCCCGGTGGCCGAGCGCGCCGAGCGCGTCATTTGCCTTGCCCGGACTCTTGGGTTGGTGGGAGGGGAAGACGAATGATCAACGCCATCGGTAGAGATATCCCTGATTACATCGATGGCTTCGGCCCGGTCAAGCCGTTTCAGGGAGCTTTCGCGGCTATCCCCGATCTATCCGCCTATGCGCCCCCGCTCAAGGTGGCTCAACCCGGTCACCGCAAAGTGGTCAAAAATCTGGAAGATCTCTTCAAACATCTTCGGATCGAAAATGGCATGACCCTGTCCTTTCACCACCATCTGCGCAACGGCGATGCAGTGGCCAATCTGGTCTTGGACACCGCGGCCAAACTGGGGCTGAAAGATCTGAGTGTTTCTTTGACGGGCGTGTTTGCCATTCACGCCCCCCTGATCGAACACATCAAAAACGGGGTTGTGACTTCGCTACGCTCCAGCGGTTTATATGGTCCGCTCGCTACGGCCGTTTCCAGCGGTCTTATGGCGAAACCCGTGCTTTTGCACTCTCATGGTGGACGGCCGCGTTCGCTTAAAACCGGAGAACTCAAAATAGACGTCGCCTTCATCGCCGCCCCCGCCGCCGACAACTATGGCAATATCAACGGCCTCACGGGGCCGGCCGCCTGCGGTTCGTTAGGCTATGCTTTTGGTGACGCGGATTACGCTTCGACCGTGGTCGCGGTCACGGATAATCTTGTCGATTATCCCTTGATACCAGCTTCGATCACCCAGAACAAAGTTGATTATGTCGTCCGGGTTGATAGCATAGGCGATCCGCAAGGCATAGTTTCTGGAACGACCCGTATTACCAAAGACCCGGTGGGATTGAAAATCGCTGATACCGCGGCCCGCGTGATTCAGGCCTCGGGGCTCCTGAAAGACGGTTTCTCTTTCCAGACGGGCGCGGGCGGCGCCTCCTTGGCCGCGGCGCACTATGTCAGCCGGATGATGGAAAAAGATCAGATAGCCGGCAGCTTCGCTCTGGGCGGTATCACCGGCTACATGGTCGACATGCTGGAAAAAGGCATGTTCAAATCTATCTTCGATGTCCAGAGCTTCGACTTGGAGTCGGTCCAATCCCTGGGGCGCAATCGAAACCACATCGAAGTCAGCGCCGATCTTTACGCGAACCATTTCAATGCCGGCAGCCTGGTCAATAACCTGGATGTCGTCATCCTCGGCGCTACGGAGATCGACACCGACTTCAATGTCAACGTCATCACCGGCTCGGACGGCGTGATCATGGGCGCTTCCGGAGGCCACCCCGATACGGCGGCCGGGGCGCGAATGACGATTATCGTGACCAACCTCCTGCGCAGCCGGCAATCAATCGTCGTCGACAGAGTGGTTACGGCGACCACCCCGGGAGAGACTGTCGATGTGCTGGTCACGGAATATGGCGTGGCGGTCAACCCGGCACGGCAAAATCTCAAAGAGCGGTTCGTAGACGCCGGTTTAAACGTTAAAGACATCAACGAGCTGAAGCGGCTGGCAATGAATATTGCCGGCATACCCGATAGGATCGAGAATACCGGGCGTATCGTGGCTCTCGTGGAATATCGTGATGGAACGATTATCGATGTGGTGAGGGCCAATAGTTGTTAACCTTTGGCCTTTTTTTCAAGGAGATACCCCATGCCCATCAGTGAGCAAATTATCGAACAAACGGTTTTCCAGCTCATGAAGAAGGCGGCGATCGAACTGCCACGTGATGTAATTAACGCCCTGGAAAAAGCTTATGAACAAGAGGAGAACCCCACGGCTCAAGGGCAGTTCAAGGCTTTTATGGAGAATATCCGAATCGCCCACGATAAGCAAGTTGGCCTGTGCCAGGATACCGGCATGCCGATCATTTATGCCGATCTGGGTCTGAATTGCCGCTTGGAAGGAGAGCCGGAAGCGGCAATGACGCGCGCGGTGGCTCGAGCCACCAAAGAAGTGCCGTTGAGACAAAACGTTATCAATCCTCTGACCTTGGAAAATCCCGGAACGAACACCGGGTGGGGTATTCCCTGCGTGCACTGGCACATAGTGCCTAAAGCCGATTATTTGGAACTCATGGCCGTGCCGAAAGGTTTCGGCTCTGAGATGCGCGCCTCGCAGGTTTTCATTCTGACTAGTGAAAACATCGCCCGGGGTACTGTTAAAGCGGTGCTTGACGTCGTCGAAGATGCCATGGGCGAAGCTTGCCCCCCGGTGATAATCGGCGTAGGCATAGGCGGCTTTGCTGATTCTTCCATGGCTATGGCCAAGAAAGCCCTTTTTCGCCCCATTGGCTCCAAAAATCCGGACCCAATGGTCGCGGCGCTGGAGACCGAGATATACGAGGCCGTCAATTCACTAGGTATCGGGCCGATGGGCTTTGGCGGCAAAACCTACGCCTTGGGCGTGCACATCGAAATGAACGGGGCGCATACCGCGGTCGCGCCGGTATCCGTCATCTTCCAGTGCTGGGTCTGCCGTTATTCTAAAGCACGGATTTACAACGACGGGCGCGTGGAATACATCACCCATCCAGAAGGAGGGGCGCACTAATGGCTAAGGAATATCATTTCCGGCTTCCGGTTACCGAAGAGCGGATGCGGGAATTGCACATTGGCGATTTGGTCTATCTCACCGGCATCGTCATTACTATGCGCGACATCAGTCATCGCAAAGCCGTGGATATGCTGGAAGCCGGCGAGCGCCTCCCCGTGGATTTTACCAACGGCGCGCTGTGGCACTGTGCGCCGATTGTCCGCCAGAAAGAAGACGGCAAATGGGAAGCTGTCGCCGCTGGGTCCACGACCAGCTCTAAATTTTCCAAGCTGGGCGCGGAACTGATCAAGAAGCTTCAGATCCGTTGCACGATCGGAAAGGGCACTATGTTCCCCCCCACCGTGGACGCGATGGAAGAAGTGGGCGCGGTGTTCCTGAATGCGACGGGGGGAGCGGCGGCAATGTACGCCTGCCAGATTAAAGAAGTCGTCGATGTGTTCTGGACCGAACTCGGCCTTCCGGAAGCCCTCTGGGTTTTAAGGGTGGAAGAATTGGGGCCGTTCATCGTCGGTATCGATAGCCATCGCCACTCTTTATTTGAAGAAGTGGGCGCGATCTGCCGGAAAAATCTTAAACAGGTCTATGAAGACAGCAAACTTTCGCCGGATTACACGTATACCTATCTGCCTAAACGGGTCATGGCCAGTGCGCGGGCCAAAAAGGACTGATGGAAGAAACGTTATGGAGTCGTCAAAAAAACTTCAAAGGAGAAAGTGAGAGAAGCATGGTTGAAAAATTAATATCAATCTACTATATGGGCAAGCGCTATGATGTGCCCGCGGGCCTGACGATCATGACGGCGATGGAATGGTTGGGCTATAAATACACCCGCGGTTGCGGTTGCCGCGGCGGCGCCTGCGGCGCCTGCTCGACCATGTATCGCGTTGGAGGTGATTTCAAATTGCATGCCGGTCTGGCTTGCCAGACAATGGTGGTTTCCGGCATGACCCTGGTACAGATTCCTTATTATCCGCGGCCGGTGACGAAATACACCATCGACGAGAAAATAACGGATCCGTCGCAGACGCTCTTGAGATTGTTCCCCGAGATTCAAAAATGCGTTGGCTGTGGAGCCTGCGCCCGCGCCTGCCCCCAGAACCTCCGGCCGATCGACTACATATCGGCGGCGCTCCGCGGCGAATGGCAAGAGGCCGCCGACCTGTCCTTTGATTGCCTGATGTGCGGACTCTGCGCTTCCAGGTGCACCGGAGAGCTGGTGCCGCACAGCATAGCCATGTTTGTCCGCCGCTATTATGCCAAACTGGTGCGCGTCAAGCCACAGTATTTGGTGGATAGATCAAACGAGATCAAGAGCGGTAAATTCATACCCGGAGTAGAGCAATTAGCGGCGAAGAGCATAGATGAATTGAGCCGGCTGTATGACGCGCGCAGTTTTGAAAATGTCGATGCTAACAAGCACTAATTAAAGGAGCGAGGACATGTCTGGCTACCCGGCAACTATGCAGGAATCCTTGAGGATATTAGAACAAACGCGTGCCTTAAGGGCAACCCAGGTCATGCCTCGGATGACTTTGGCGGAACGCGAAGAATTGCTCAAGGAATGGCATCCTGATTATCGGGAAGAGAGCAACCGCGAAGTGAAGATAGGTCCCAACAAAGGACAAAGTCTGGCGAACCGCCTTGTCGATCTCCTGGAGACCAGAGGTGTCGTCGACCCGGCCAAGGTGAATCTGGACAAAATTGACTACGATGTGGATATCCTCATCGTCGGAGGCGGTGGCGCCGGCGTCACGGCATCGCTTATCGCTCATGCTAACGGCGCAAAAGTGCTGCTGGCCACCAAATTACGCATCGGTGACTCCAATACGATCATGGCGGAAGGGGGTATTGCCGCCGCGACCAGACCCGATGACTCTCCAGAGAAACATTTTCTCGACACCTACGGCGGCGGCCGTTTCTCCAATAAAGTGGACGTGATAAGCACATTGGTCAATGACGCTCCGCTCATAGTCGAATGGTTGCGAGATCTGGGTTGCATGTTCGATACCCAGCCGAACGGAGATCTGATGATGACCTTTGCCGGCGGGCATCAAATCAGGCGCACCCATTCCTGTAAAGACCTGAGCGGTATGGAATTCATGCGCGTGCTACGCGATGAGTTCGTCAATAAACAGATCGAACTCACAGAATTTTGCCCTATTGTGGAATTGTTGCTCGATGATCAAGAAAGATGCGCCGGCGCGGTCTTGTTGAATTTGGATACGAACGAATTACTGGTCGTTAAAGCCAAGGCCGTGATATTGGCAACGGGCGGGATGGGCCGCCTGCATCCCAGCAATTTCCCTACAACCAATCATTATGGCGCCACCGCCGACGGCCTTGTTGTGGCTTACCGCGCCGGAGCCAATCTATTGCACATGGATTCGGTCCAATTCCACCCCACGGGCACATTCTGGCCTCCGCAATCCCTGGGGCTGTTGATTACAGAGACCATGCGGGCCTTGGGAGCCCACATGGTCAACAAGAACGGCGATAGGTTCATTCACGAGCTGGAAACGCGCGATACGGAAGCCGCCGCAATCATTCGCGAAGTGCAAGGTCGCCGCAACGGCATCAGAACTCCGAATGACACCTATGGCATCTGGCTGGATACACCGATGATCAATATCTTGACCGGCATCCCCAATAAAGTCGCCTCGCATTTCGCGGGGATCGTCCACCGTTTTAAAATGTACGGCATCGACGTCAACGAAGAGCCGATTCTCATATATCCCACCCAGCATTATCAGAACGGCGGCGTCGAGATAGATCCAGACGGCTGCACCGCAATCAAAGGATTGTATGCCGCCGGTGAAGTCTCCGGCGGCGTCCAGGGCCGCAATCGCTTGGGCTCAAATTCCATGACGGATATTTTTGTTTTCGGCCAGAGAAGTGCCCGACATGCGGTCGATTATATCAAAAAAATCACAATCGGCCCTCCATCCTTACGGCATGTCGTCGATTACAATAAGCAATTAGACGAAATGGGTCTGCAAAGCGATATCAGTTCGCCGTTGCTCTTTCCGGACTATATGCGCGAGGAAGTCAAACAAAGACGGATCAAATTGACTTGATTATTAGTGAGGAGAATTTATGCCTGGATATAATCCATTGTCTAATAATGGCAAGATAGTTAAGGATATCTTGGACACGGCGAACTCTCCAGTAGCTAAGATGCGTTTGTATTCCGCGGGAATCGCGCCGAACAACCTTCTGGATAACGGAGAGACGATTGCGGGACAGAAAGCCTGTTTGGCCTGCGGCAACTGTATAGACGCCTGTCCCGTTGTCTTGCGCGAAGTCGATAAAATAGATTTTCAAGCGTTCCGGAATTCACTGCATCTGGAAGAGATTGTCGATGATAGTTGCATCAGGTGCTATAACTGTGTCAAAGCTTGCCCCCAGGTAGACCGGCCGATCAAGATGCTGGCCATACGGAACCGCTTACCGGAGATCGTATTGCATTGGTGGATGGCAATAGCCTATCTTTTGTCCGCGGGCTCGGGCATCATCTTAAATCATTTCCGCTGGGAATGGGAAGCGGACGGGTGGTTCAACTTCCTGGATATCTCGTTGCACAAGGTGGGCGCTATCATGTGGCTGCTCACGCCTTTCCTTTTCTTTTTTCTCGACCGTAAACATTTTACCCGCATGATCCGAGGGATCACTTCATTAGGTCCGAAGGATTTTGTTTGGTGGAAAGAACGTCTTAAATTCTGGTTTGGCGGAGGTAAGCGTAATTTCGAGGGTGAATACAATTCCGGACAGAAACTTTGGTACTTCGTGGTGCTGGGCACGATGCTCATCTTGGGGATCACCGGTATTTGGCGCTGGATTGCCGGGCCGACCATGTCAGCCGATGGCCTGGCGACAATTCGTATGATCCATATCGTCTGCGCTTATTGCATCGATATAAGCTTCATCTATCATTTCGGGCGTAAAGTTTTTTTTCGCCTGTATCGCCGCACCAGACATGTCGTCAGGGATTCATTGCGGATAAATTGAGAAAGGTATGGTAAAAACTAATGCCCCTGACCGAGCGTTTAGCTGAATATACATTATCTTTCACCTCGGGCAGCCTGCAACCTAAGGTCAAAGAACTCGCCAAGACCTTTTTCATCGATTGCTTGGGCTGTATTATAGCCGGAGGCCAGGGAACACCCACGATGATCGCGCTGCAATACTGCGCCGAGAACTTTTTCGCCAAACCTGTAGCGACCGTGCTTGCTTCAGGAGGGGTGAAATTGGATGCTTACAACGCGGCGATGATCAATGGCATATCTTCTCATTTTCATGATTATGATGATGTAATGCCGACGATGAACGGACACCCCAGCGCGGCGGTCTTGCCCGCGGTATTGGCCGCGGCGGAAGAAAGCGGCGCATCCGGTGAAGACGCGTTGCTCGCCTATATTGCCGGGGTGGAAGTATGTGATATTATGTCGCGGGGTCTGAATCAGGAAGATCACAAACATTATCAGAGGGGCTGGCATACGACAAGTACATTTGGAGTTTTTGGAGCGACCGCCGCTGTCGCCAAGCTGCGCAAGCTCACGCGGGAGCAATTAACTATGGCTTTCAGCATTGCCGCCAGCGAAGCCTCGGGCCTGAAAGGAAATTTCGGGACCATGACTAAAGCGTTCCACGCCGGCCGCGCCGCCGCGAAGGGCGTCATGGCGTGCAAGCTCGGGCAGCTTGGATATGGGGCTAACCCTCACATAATTGAGATGCTGGAGGGCTTCGCTTATGCAACGACCAACGGAGAACTGGATGATAAAGCCATGATGGCCAGGATGGACAGCGGCGAATCTGTCTTTATCTCGCCCGGCCTGACTATGAAGCCTTATCCTTGCTGCAAATGCACCCACAATGGCATTGATGCGGTTTATAATCTGAAAGAAAAGTTCAAATTCAAGCCTGAAGAGGTCAATAGTGTCGTCTGTGGTGTTCAACCTTTCACCATGGTCAACTTGAAATATCCCAATGCCAAAACCTATCTCGAAGGCAAGTTCAGCATGAGTTATAGCGTGGCCTTGACTATACTGCGAGATAAGAGGCCTGGAATTAAAGATTTCGAAGGCGACACTCCTTATATCACAGATCAGGCGGTCCTCGACTTTATGAAAAAGGTAAAAATGGTCGAGGATCACACGATAGCCAACGGCGCTTATGCCAACGGGGGCTGGGAAGCGAACGTAACAATTGAACTCGCCGACGGGCGGCGCCTCAAAGAAGCGGTGCCGTATTCCCGTGGCGAGTCGGCGAACCCGCTCACGACAGACGAAGTCTTTGCGAAATTCCGCGACTGCATGTCGGTAACACTTGATTTAGCGAAGACGGAGCCTGTCATTGCTCTGTTGAAAAATCTGGAAACTATGGCGTCGGTTAGCGAACTGACAGCGGTGATTGAGAAGGCGGCGCGATGCGTTGGAACCGTTTCTTGATTTTCTGACCGAAATCCCGGATAAGAGGTACGGACACTTGCTGGAGGCTTGGGAACCAGAGATTGTCGACAAAGGAAACAAAAGAGAACTTAAAGAGATTTCGGCGTTTCTGGCCACTTTTCATTTAAAATATGAAAGCGGCCTGGACTATACCATTGCCCTGCGGCAAGGCGGGGAAATAGTGGGGACGGGTTCTTTCAAAGGTGAAGTTCTCAGGAATATTGCTGTCAATGAAGACATGCAGGGTCAAGGCTTGACAGCCGCCATAGTTACCGAGCTAATGCGTGAACAGACTCGCCGAGGCATTGTCCATTATTTCATCTTTACAAAGCCGGATAAAGCGTTTCTTTTTTCCGGTCTTGGATTTGCGGAAATCGTCCGGGTCGACCCTTATGTCGCCCTGCTGGAAACCGGGCTGGGCAGCATATTAAACTGGTGCGCTGAAGCCAGGCGTCAATTGGAAGGCCTCGCGCCGGGCCGCGCCGCGCTAGTGATGAATTGCAATCCGTTCACCAAGGGCCATGAGGCCTTGATTAGCCGGGCGGCGGCGGAAAATGAATCCGTCGTCGTCTTTATCGTCAGCGAGGACCGTTCAGCCATTCCATTTGCGGATCGTCTCCGTCTGGCGCGGGAAAGTATTAAGGGCCTGGGCAATGTTCGGATCATACCTTCCGGGAAATACATGATATCCAACGCGACGTTTCCAACATATTTCCTTAAGGATGAAGACCAAACCATCGCCCATACCATGTTGGACATCACTTTATTCGCGGAGAAAATAGCGCCGGCCCTAAACATTGTCAGCCGTTATGTTGGCGAAGAACCTACTTGTCCCGTGACCCGCGCATATAATGAGGCTATGCTGGCGATCCTCCCGCGGCATGGCGTTGAGGTCAGGGTGATGCGGCGTATTGTCGCCGCCAACGGTGAATTGATCAGTGCCTCCACGGTAAGGGATGCCTGGCCGACGAAGGATTGGACGAGAATCGCGGCTATGGTGCCGGAGTATACGTTGGCTTATCTGCGGAGCCATGAAAACAGGTTTGTTATTAAAAATACTGACTAAAGGTGGGTATTTATATTATATTCCAAGGAAACGAACAGTTTGAAGCAATTTTAGCGGGCAGGGAAAAGCGGGTTGAACGTCAGCGGGAATTGATCCGGCTTTTCGCCATGCCCTTGCTTTCCTTTTCCCTGAACATTCCCGGGCCGGATAAGCTCTCCAGACCCTGGGCCAAGGTGTTTGCGGCCGGCTTAGACGCGGTTGCCGGAAAGTTGCGGGAGCGGAGCCTTGAGAGCCGGTACCGCGAGACTGGCGGCACGGCTGCCGGCCATGAGGCTTTTTGGATCGTAGAGGCGGACGCGGTAAGGCTGAAGGAATTGGCGATGGTGATCGAGCGCGACCATCCTTTAGGGCGTTTGTTCGACATAGATGTCTTTGATGAATATGCCGAGCAATTCAGCCGTGAATCCCGCGGCGGGGAGAAAAGGCCATGTGTCATCTGCGGCGGCAATACCGCTTTGTGTCGCCGTAGCGGCAGGCATACGTTGGAAAATGTGCTGCGGCGGTTTGAGGAGATCGCCAGGGCGTATTTCCTATCTCCACCGGAACCTGGGAAGCGATAATAGATCCGCTTAGGTCAGTCCTGACATGACTGACCGGAAGACCAATGACCAGAGACAACATTGACCCTCGGTATCATACCTTGAGCCCCACTGCGGATATGGACACCGCTTTTGCGATCGGAAGCCTGGCCACCCAAGCCATGATCTACGAAGTTTCCTGCTTTCCAGCGCCAGGCCTAGTCTCCCCGGTTTCGAACGGGGCGCATAATGACATGAATTATTATACTTTTATCGACAGCGCCTGCGCCCTAGCCAAATTCTTCGTTTTTTTTTCCGCGGCTGGCCTCTCCAGCAGATCGGAGAAACAGATATTCGCTCATATACGCGCAATAGGGCAAGAAGCCGAGCGGGAGATGTTTCAGAAAACCAATGGCGTCAACACTCATAAAGGGATGATCTTCATATTGGGTATCAGTTGCGCCGCTGTCGGCAAGACGCTCTATAATGGAGGAAACTTCAAGGCTGTCGCGGAGACCATCCGCTCTATGACTTCCGGGTTGGTGGCCGCTGATCTGATACGGGCGCCACTGGCGGAGAAAACGCATCTATCTCATGGCGAGAAGGTCTATCTGCTTCATAGTCTGCGAGGCGTACGCGCCGAAGTCGAAGCCGGCCTGCCCACAATATTCACCCGCGCGCTGCCGTGCTATGAGTCATGCGCCGATTTGAATACGAATGATCGCCTGGTTCACACCTTATTGGCAATAATGCAGAATTGCGAGGATACGAATATTGCGCATCGGCATTCTCCAGAGGTTCTGCGCGAGGTTCAAGGCAAGGCCGCTGAAATCATGGAGTCCGGCGGAATGCGGAGTGCGGCCGGCAGGGCTGGAATAGAGGCTTTACAGAATGAGTTCGTGGCGAGGAATATCAGCCCTGGCGGGAGCGCTGATTTACTGGGTATCACGGTGTTTTTGTCACTGGTCAAGAAAAGATTTTATTTTTAAACCACCTCAAATCAAGGGGGGCTTGCAATGGATATGGCTTTAAATACGATGAAACTTTTCACTCCGATAAAGATAGGTTCGCTCACTCTGCCCAACCGTATTGTAATGGCGCCGATGGCGACGAATTATTCCACTTTGACCGGTAATGTCACTCAGAAACAGATTGATTATTATGTGCGACGGGCCAAAGGCGGGGTTGGCCTGATCATCGCCGAGAGTAATTATGTCGTCCGCCAAGGACGTGGATCGCGTAAACGCCTGGGGCTGACTACGGACGACGAAATTATCCTGCACCGCAAACTAATCGAAGCGGTACAGCGCGAGGGGAGTTATATTTGTGCGCAACTGCACCATGCCGGAGCAACCGCGCCGGCTTCATCGATCGGCGAATATCCCGTTTCATGCTCATCTGTCACTTTGACGAGCAAAGGCCAGCCTTTCATAGGGGTAATTCCCCGTACTTTGACCGCCAATGAGATCGAAGAATTAGTCAAGGCTTACGGCCAAGCGGCGCGGCGAGCCGTGGCGGCGGGGTTCGATGCCGTCCAAATTCACGCGGCGCACGGATATCTGATCAATCAATTCCTGTCACCACACACCAACCGGCGTGACGACAAGTATGGTGGTACCCCGGCCAAGAGAATGCGTTTCCTGCTGGAGATCGTTGACGAGGTCCGTAGTGTCGTCGGCGCTGATTTTCCGCTCACTGTCCGTTTGTCTTCGGAAGAAAAAATAAACGGCGGCTATACGATTGATTTTATTCAGGATGTTGTGCGGGAGTTAGAGAATCACGGCATAGATGAAGTAAACCTTTCTGCCGGCAATTACGATGAAATTGAAAAGATCTCCCCCATTCCGCCTTTTCCCGAGGGATGCTATGTTAAATACGCGGAGAGGATCAAAACGTCAGCTTCCATCCCTGTCGGCGTCGTCGGCCGGATTAAGACCCCCCAATTGGCGGAAGAAATTTTGCGGCTTAATAAAGCGGATATTATTTATCTGGGCCGAGAAATGATAGCGGACCCGGATTGGCCGAATAAAGCCCGAACCGGACAGCAGATCCGCGAGTGTATTTACTGCAATCGCGGCTGCTTCGACCGCATGCTGATTGGCGACGAGATCATGTGCGCCGTGAATTATGAGGTCGGCCGGGAAGGGATGCCCGCCTTTACTCCCGGCTCCCATCCTTTCAAGCTCCTGGTTGCCGGTGGCGGTCCGGCGGGTATGACCGCTGCGATAGTGGGTGCGGAACAAGGCTTATCAGTCACTTTACTTGAGGCCGGCAACACCTTGGGTGGGCAGCTCAAACCAGCTTCTGTCCCGGGGCACAAAAAAGATCTGAAAGCGCTGATTGGTTTTCTTGAAAATAAAATGCGTTCCCTGGGGGTTCAAGTCATGTTGAATCAGGTTCTCACCCCCGCTCTACTGGAACAGATACAGCCGGACGCTATGATCGCCGCGGTCGGCGCCAGCCCAATCACCCCCAAACTGCCCGGCATAAATTTACCCCATGTATTTCTGGCCGCCGATATTTTCCTTGGCCATAATGTGCCCGGGGACCGGATCGTCGTCATTGGCGGCGGACTTGTCGGCGTCGAGATAGCCGAATATTTAGCCGATCAAAACAAAAATGTCACTATCGTGGAGATGGCGGGCGATGTGTTGTCGGAATCCGGACTTGTCAATAAAAAACTCGCTCTGCAGCGCCTTTCCGTAAAAGGCGTCAGACTGCTCATCGAGTCTAGGCTCCTGGAAATAAAAGAATCAGGCGTCATGGTCGAACGACTGGACAATACTGAGTTTTTTCCAGCGGATAATGTCGTCTTGGCCCTAGGGTACAGATCCAATCCAGTGGAGATTAAAATAATATCTCCAACGATAAAAATTCACACCGTGGGCGATGCCGTAAAACCCCGCTCGATCTTGGACAGCATCCATGAAGGCGCCGACGCTGTTTACAGGTTGCTTCGGGATTTTGAGTTTCAGCGAAATGATGCCTCAGATCAGTAAAAAGGCTTGGTCATGAGCGAGGCCGTTGGCGGCCCCAACGCCAACCTTAAGATGGTCTGAGCCGGACACGCTGGGAAAAAGTTGTTGAAAACTCCCGCCAATACAGGTATATTTAGCGGGCATAAGAAAGCTTGACCTGTGCCTTGGCGGTTTTTCGTGTTTTTCCATTGATCTTTATGATTCCGCCTTGGCCGGTTTTTTGAAGACAATTCAGAAATGTTCAGGTGAGCAGCCAAATGAACAATAAAGCGCTCTGCCTATTGCTGGGTTTATTGTCTTTCGCCTGTGTTTTCGGCTGTGAGCCGTCAGCCCGGTTGAAAGCCCGCCAAGAACGCCCTGTATATACTTCATACCAGGACATCCCCGGCGTGACCGAAGAGGAAACCGCCGCGATTGAAAAATTCCGGGCCGCGGACCGCACATTTGTTTTCGGCATGAACCCGAGTACGGAGTTTTTCACCGAAGAAGACGGCACCGTAGGCGGGTATTCCGTACTTTTTTGCGAATGGCTTTCGACCCTGTTCGGGATAACGTTCAAGCCGGTCTTGTTTGAATGGGACGACCTTTTGGCCGGCCTGGAATCCGGCGCCATCGATTTCACCGGCGAGATGACCGCCACGGAAGAACGCCGCGCCAAATATTTCATGACCGACACCATCGCCGAACGAACCATCAAATTCATGCGCCTCAAAGGCGAAGACCCATTGCCCGCAATCGAAAAGCAGCGCCCCCTGCGCTACGCCTTTTTGGAAGATACGACCACTCATGGCCTTGTATCGCCCTTTCTGAAAGAGGGGTCCGAATATGTCTTTGTGGGCAACTACGAAGACGTTTACCGGCTTCTGGAAAAAGGCCTGATCGACGCTTTTTTCGACGAAAACCCGGCGGAGTCGGCGTTTGACGATTATGGCGATGTGGTGGCTGAGGATTTTTTCCCCCTTCTTTACAGCCCGGTTTCCCTGACAACGCAAAATCAGGAACTTAAACCTATCATTTCCGCCGTGCAAAAGGTGCTAAAGAGCGGCGGCGCCTATCATCTCACCCAGTTATATAACCGCGGGTATATCGATTATCTGCGTCACAAGTTTTTCTCACAGCTGACCGCCGAGGAAAAGGAATATATCCGGGAGCACCTGGCCTCGGGCCTCAAAATTCCCGTGGCGATGGAATATGACAACTACCCGGCCAGCTTTTACAATGAGCAGGAAAATAAGTGGCAGGGCATTGCCATTGATGTGCTTAAAGAGGTCGAGAAATTAACCGGGCTCGCTTTTGTGCGGGCGCAGGAAGGTCGTCTGGAATGGCCCGTCCTGCTCGGCATGCTGGAGCGCGGCGAAGCGGCTATGGCCACTGAACTCATCCCTTCTAAAGAGCGGCGCGGCCGTTTCCTGTGGCCGGACAACCCGTATCAGGTCGATTTTTACGCGCTTTTGTCCCGGGCCGATTACCCGGATATCAGGCCCAACGAGATACTTTACGCCAAAGTGGGGCTGATAGAGGACTCCGTCTATGCCGAAATATTCCGGGAATGGTTTCCGAATCATCCGAACGTTGTGGAATATACGAGTAATTTTGACGCTTTCGACGCTTTGGAGCGGGGCGATGTCGACCTTTTGATGATGACTCAGAACCAACTGTTGAGCGTGACTAATTTTCTTGAGCGGCCGGGCTTCAAATCGAATATACTGTTCAACCGTTCTTACGAAGCCTCGTTCGGTCTTAATATCAAGGAAAGCGTGCTGTGCTCCATCATGAGCAAAGCATTGCCTCTCATAGATATTCATAGCATATCCCAGCGCTGGACCCACAGACTGTTTGACTACAGGCTGAAAATGGCCCAAGCGAAACTGCCTTGGTTGATAGGCGTCTCCACCCTGCTTTTGTGCGTGCTTCTTCTTGTGTTCGCGTTTTTTCAAAGAAAGCGCGGTGAGGGCAAGAAGTTGGAAGTGCTGGTGGAACGGCGCACCGCTGAACAGCGGCAGATCCTCACCAAGCTGGAAGCCGTCACCGGTAATTACAAGGGCATCATCTGGAGCGTTGACAAGGATGGCATCATTACGATCTTCAACGGGCGGTACCTCGAGACGATCGGCGTAACCCCCTCGTTTCTGGAAGGGAAAAAGCTCGAACTCGCCCGGAGCAAAAACAGGCACCTGGATATTATCGACCACGTGGAAAAAACATTCCGCGAAGGCCCACAGGACTGGACCGGTGAAGTCGACGGCTCCATGTTCCATTCCTGCACGATGCCGATACGTGACGGCTCGGGCGAGACTGTAGGCGTTGTCGGTAGCACCGACGACGTGACGCAAATGTTCCAGCTCCAGCGGGATTTGGAAGACGCGGTGGAAGCCGCGAAAGCCGCCAGTCAGGCCAAGAGCGAATTCTTGGCCAATATGAGTCACGAGATCCGCACGCCCATGAACGCCATTATGGGCCTGACCCACCTGGCCCTGCAGACAGACCTCAACGAGCAACAGTATGAATACGTTCATCGCACCGAGGTGTCGGCCAAGGCCCTCTTGCGGATAATCAACGATATTCTGGATTTCTCCAAGATAGAAGCCGGCAAGCTGGAAATGGAGGAGACCGAGTTTCATCTGGGCGACCTCATGCGCGGGATCATGGAGATGCACGCCGAAAAAGCCCATGCGGCGGGCCTGGAATTCGCCCTGGATCTGCCAGTCGAAACCCCCTTTGGCCTTCTGGGCGATCCGGTGCGTCTGGCCCAGGTCATCAACAACCTGATCGGCAACGCCATTAAATTCACCGGCCAGAACGGCACGGTCATCGTCCGCGTGGCCACCTTGGAAACCACCCCGGAGACGGCTTTTTTGCGGTTCACGGTGGAGGACAGCGGTATCGGCCTGAGCCCGGAACAGGCGGCCAAACTTTTCAACCCGTTCACCCAGGCCGACGCCACCACCACCCGCAAGTATGGAGGGACCGGCCTGGGCCTGGCCATTTCCAAGCGGCTGGCCGAAATGATGGGCGGTGAGATCTGGTGCCGGAGCGAGCCCGGCCGGGGCAGCACCTTCGGCTTTACCGCCCGGTTCAAGCCCTGCGTTCTGGCGGATGCCGGTCCGCCTTTGACCCTCGACTCTTTCAAGGGCCTCCGGGTCCTGGCCGTGGATGACAATGCCCAGGCCTTGGAAATCCTGAGCCAACTCATGTCGTCCATAGGTTTCACGGTGGTCGCGGCCGGTTCGGGCGAAGAGGCTTTGAAGCGTTACGCCGAGGCTGCGGGCCTTGGGACCAAATTTGACCTGATTGTGGTTGATTGGCAGATGCCGGATATGGACGGAGGGGAGACCGTCCAGCGCTTGGCTGAGTCTTGGGGGCCCTTACCGGCTGTGCTGATGATCACCGGCTACGGCCGCGAAGAAGTGGCGGACAGCGCCAAGGCGGCGAACATCCATAATATCCTGACCAAGCCCATCTCTCTTTCTTCCCTCAACACCGCCCTTTTGGAGGTATTCGGCAAGCACCGGGCCAAGCACGGCAAGAAGAGCGGAGCCGAGGAAGATGATTTGAGCCTCATCCAGGCCATCCGGGGGGCTCGGATTCTTCTGGCTGAGGACAACGAGGTCAATCAATTGGTGGCCAGTAGGATCCTGACCAACGCCGGCTTTGAAGTCATGGTCGCCGGCAACGGCCAGGAGGCTTTGGACTTGGCTCAGAAGGAACAATTCGACCTGATACTCATGGATATTCAGATGCCGGAGATGGATGGATTGACAGCCACGACCCGCTTGCGGGCTATGCCTCAGTTCCAAAATTTGCCCATTGTGGCCATGACCGCCCATGCCATGAGCGGGGATCGGGAACAGAGCCTCAAGGTCGGCATGAATGACCATATTACCAAGCCCATTAACATTTCCGAGCTTTTTCAGGCCTTGGCCCGCTGGATCCCTCCTCGGACCCCATCCGCTTCCTGATATGGTATGATGAAAGGTTAAGGGCTTGAGGTAACCCTCAAGCCCTTGGCCTTATCCGTCCGAACCTGGCCTCATCTTGAAATATGATCCGTAAAGGACATTCCTGATTTTTCCTCTGCTTCACCTTTTCTGCGAAACCACCTTTTTGAAGGCTTCGGCCTCCTGTTGATTCCGTTTAGGATGACTGGGGCGGGGAATGAGTTTTCGCCAACCATGGCGATATCGGAGTTGAGTGACGCATAATAATTTCCTTTATTGGAGATCATTAAATATTAAATCCCTTTTGATTGCAACTTGGTATGATTCATCGCTACGCACCTCCCCTCTGATTGGAAGATTATAACCAAACCAAAAGTCATGGCATACTAAAATTTGTGATAAAATCAGCGCTTCCTTATATATTATTTACATATCTTGTAGTTGTAATTATATTATATTTATGCTAACTTATTATGTAATTTTTGGGATACAAGGCTAAAAAGCCGGCCGGAGTTTCTCAAACAACAAGGAGTTTC
>Ga0082212_10002020_pt1 | contig 29855 bp, 4 predicted proteins | sample TergutNt197P3_FD_71548 | JGI IMG/M metagenome (GOLD analysis project Ga0082212, IMG submission 71548) | Neocapritermes taracua P3 segment gut microbial communities from Petit-Saut dam, French Guiana - Nt197 P3 | ecosystem: Host-associated > Arthropoda: Insects > Digestive system > Gut ...
TGCCAAAATATGCAACCAAGCGCTCTCGGCAGGGCTGGTACAGCTTCTACCGGGGCGAGGGAAATATTGCCGCACTCGGCTATAACCTGAGGGGTTCAACCGCCACCACTATGAACATTCAGACAGGATTGGGAACCGACGGATTGGGAGCGGGGGCCAATTATACTCTTACAACGGGGACTACTCCAGCGCAAAACAGTAACCGCATAGTGTTTACCGTACCCAATAATACATCTTCAGTGAGCGGTAAAATCCGTCTGAACACCACCGGCGCAGCCGCAGGAGCGGCAGTGGAGGCCCTTAACCACCGCACCAACACCGCCCAGTCATGGAACAGGGAAGAAAATAGTTTTGTTTCTGGTTCAGAGTTGTGGACAAATAAGCCCTATGCCCATATCTGGCGGTCTTTGGAAAACAGCGGCTCGCCGACAACATATTTTGGTAACGCGGAACAGGTTGGTGGCAGTTATAATGCTTCCAGTCCGTCAATGGCGCTGGAATATTCCAATGCCAGCAGCGGAGTTAATCCGGGCAGGCTTACCGGCGTATGGGCGAATGCCACTATGAAAGACACTTTCTATGGCCGCAATAACAACGATATTCGCAATAAGGAAACTCCTTCTCAAAGCCGGTCTGATATAGCGGAGGGAAATAATGGCGCAGGACACCCGGGCAGGGGCTTCTATGCACAAACTTTTAGACAGCAGCCTTCAAAACCCATGATAGCGCCTTATTTTGCGTATGTCGGACCGGATGTTTCGTTCTATAACGGAAGCGCCGCAGACGGAACAATTTCTTTAACGCAAGAAGCCTTTAGAGAGGTAAGAAACGGAAATACATTAACAGGAATAATATATGAACCAAGGCTCCTTTTGCGAAACGGCAGTGATACTAACAATCCATTTAACGTACCAATTGTTCGAGGGCATGAAGATTTTAATGAGTATGTTATCGCATCGGGAGATACTACTTCTGAAAAGCGGTGGCAGAATATTCGCGCACTTAGAACAAATAACGCGAGCCATGGCTTATCGTATGACGCGGTAAACAGGGGTCTGCAATATGCGCGGGGGAACAGCAGCAACAACGGCGGTACTGGCGGAATAAGGCTTGATGGAAATGACGCTTCGAATAATGTTGGCGGTATAGAACGTTCAAATGACGCAGGTTTGTTCAGTGCGTTTGACTATGTAACGAATGGAGGTACCGGTTCAACTACGGTCCTGGTCGTTGCCTACTACGATACCAGTAACGACACATTGCGGATTGCCTATTCAGGCAGTGAATCGCCTGGCACAGGATCGGGTAACTGGACCCGGTGCTATGCGCTGGACAGCGCCGATCCGCTTCGAAGCGGTTCCGGCAGGTATGTCAGCATGAAGGTGGACAGGGCAAATAATATTCACCTTGCCTTCTTCAATACCATCCTAAACACCGTTGTTTACGCGGTTGGAACCATAGCAGACCTCCAGGCAAATCCCGCCAGGCCCTTTACCGCCTATGCGGTAGACACCGTGGTTCAGAGCGGGATGTGGACAAGCATCTCTGTGGACAATGAAGGCAACCCATGGATTGCTTATGCAGACAACGGCCGCATCGGCAGCTACGACGGCATCCGCATAGCGTACCGTACCGACAGCAACACTGCCAGCACCGGAAACAACGCCGGCATACGGTTCACCGGAACGCTGGCAGACGAGATAACCGGCCTGGACATCACTGGCTGGGAGGCGGTATCCGTGCCATCGGATTACACGGTCAACGACGACCGCCTGAGCATAGAGGTCTGGCCGCCCACCAACCGGAGAAACGGCACCGCCAGCAGCGGCGGCACGCTCGGAACCCGTACTACCACCGGCGCGAATAACTGGCACGCCGCCGTCGGCTACGGCAGCGACATGTTCCGCCTCGCGTATTTTTACAAGCCGGGGTGGAAGGACTATTGAGATAAGTAGGAAGTAGGGAATAAAGTTAGGAAGTAGGAGGGAGGAAGTAGGAAGTGGGGAGCGGTATTTATTCGCAACTCCTAACTCCTACTTCCTAACTCCTACTTTTTTTACAGTGTTTCGATGTCCTCGGTTGAAAGGCCGGTTATTTTTTGGACAAACTCAATAGATGCCCCTTCTGCCAGAGCTTTCCGCGCGATTTCCAGGTTTGCTTTTGCAAGGCCCTCGGCGTGACCTTGATCCCTGCCTTCCTCAATGCCTTCGCGGAATCTTGTGTTCATATCGTATATGGCCATCTGGCGCATCTCGTAGGCGCGGATGGCTTCGGCATCGCCGGTAACGTATACCATCCGTTCGTCTGCCATCTGTATCCCTTCATTCATCTTCTTAACCTCCTCTACTAATTCAGGCGGGCTGTTTCTGTCAAAATATACCAGCCATTGGTGCAAGGGATCGCCTTCAATGTCTTTCCCTTCCAGCTTCCTCCATTTTACCATATTCAGAAAATGAACTTCCAGTACGTCAGTCAGCAGAAGTCTCGGATTGCCGTCTTCCCATATATGGAAGATCGTGTGGACTTTATCGGTTTCCAGATAATCGAAGTCGACAATGTTAATGGCGATGACTTTAGTCAAACTGATATAGTCCTGGCCTTCTTTTATCCCTGCGGCAAATTCCCTACTCCAGTAGTAAAGGCTGCGCCTATCGAAGTTTTTCAGGTTACTGAGTTGCACCTCCACCCCAATCCGGCTGCCGTCCTGGAGTTGTGCCCGCAGGTCGAGGATGCTTGACTTGTCGCCAAGGTATTCCGCCGAGAACGTTTTGTTTTCGAGGATTTCAACTGAAACGAGGCGGTCGTCGCCGGTCCTGTCCAGTGCCGCATTGAGAAAGCCCAATAGCTGGCCTTCGTCGCCTTTCTCGCCAAATACTTTAATAAAAAAGTAATTGCTGAGGGGATCTTGCCGGGTAAACGGCTTAGGTTTGAGTGAATTTTCCATATCCTTTATATGGCGAGAAGTTGCGATTTGCTTTATAAAGTTGTAAAAAAATTTGCTGAAAATTGAATCTTTCGAGAATGCCTCACACAAAGGCACGGAGGCGCAGAGGAAGTGATAAAGGCGTTTTTTTGCGATATGCGGCTAAACTTGCCCCGCCTTGTGCAGAATAGCCCCGGTGGGGGGCGGCGCGGGGGAGGCAAAAACTTCTGGGACTCCTCGCCGGAGGAGACGAGGGAGGAAATTCTAAAACTAGGGTACAGAAAATGCCTGACCACTTGATAATCTGATCATGGATAGTTACTCCTAACAAGAAGCATCAAGTGGTCAGGTGGCTCCGTAGGCGAACTCACCCAGGTTTTTGACACGCACGCGCCGCCCCCCACCGGGGGTTTACGGAGGGTAACGCGGGGCAAGTTTAGCGCGGGGATTAGTTTCGCAACTCCTAACTCCTACTTCCTAACTCCTACCTTTTTTCACTCCTACTTTTTTTCTGCTCCAGTAAGGCTGCGCCTGTCTATGTTTTTTAAATTCGTAAGCTGCACCTCTATTACGACCATGGTGCCGTGCTGAAGTTTGGTAAAGTACATCATTGAGTGGGTCAAGCCGCCCAGGAGGCTCAGGTTTATGAATTGTTTTCATATCCATCGCCCCTACGCTTGCTAAAGCAAGCTTACATTATTGTTACAGAAACTATTATTTGGGCTCTCGCCATGCTGCCTTTTCTTAAAAGACACAGCTCTGCTGTGCTTGTTATTGCCGTGATTTGCTTTTTAAGGACGACGATATCCGCAGGATATCGTCATAATGTTCAAAAAAAATTCGCGGAAAAATGAATCTTTTTTGATAAATATTCCTCAGATAAATTCGCTGTCAGTATGGTGTTACCCCTCTGTGTTGTTTATGACATTACATACGAATGGTAATAAATTACGAAAATATGGTTAAAACATGGCAATTGAAATGATAATGCGTTATATTTACCATTGGGTAGGTCTAATGACTACTGGAGGTGGAATATGTATAAATGTAGAAAGAGCAATATAGACATCTTGGTGGTTATTTTAGCCATTTTTTGGGTTTTTCTGTCATGCGAAAGCCCTTTGTCGTCAAATTTAGGGGGAAAAGTCGATTTTCGCCCCCCTTCCATAGTAGTGGAATCGCCGGTTCCGGGGGCATTTCTCAAAGGGGATGTGCAATTTGAGGGGACAGCCGACGCTTACCGGGAGCTTGTGAGCGTAGATGTCAAGATTCACCATCCACGCCAGGGGATGGAAGATCAGCCGCTGCTGGATTGGACCAGGCTGGACGGCAGTAATTTAATTTCTACCAACGATCCGCTTGCGCCGCAGGCTGTCAGATGGACATTCACGCTGGATACCGTCGGAATCGATCTGCCCCTCGGCCAGAAGGGCCTGGATGACGGGCTTTTAAAAATACAATTCCGCGCCAACGATCCCAACATCACCACAAACACGGTGGAACTTGTGTTTGTTATAAAAAACGATATTTCCGATATCAAGGTTACTTCCCCCATTTACAAGCAGGATATTTCCGCACCTCCCCGGCTGTTGGCCGGATCGGAAATCCGGGGGCAGATTACCGATCGCAAGGGTCTGAAGCCGGGCTATCCCATGATAAAGATATGGCCGACGACGGATTATGAAGGCATAGTGAACAGCGATGGCGTTATGGGCGAGCCGGACGATGACCATCCGAAATACGGCTGGGCGAGACTGTTCCTCCAGGGTTACGACGACCCAATGGGTACGCCTATGGGCGGAAAAATTGGTGAGGGATTCTATGCCGACCGTTCCATGATGCAGGTGGTGCGTGTCGCCCAATTTGTTTTCAAGCTGGATGATTTTACCATCGATCCCGAAACGCGGCAGGTGCGTTACAAAACGGTGAATGTCGAGGGGGAGCATGAACCAATGGAGGCGGGAAGGCAGCTTAGTTATAAAATAAAAACATCGGATTCCTACTTTTGGCAGAATACGCTGCTTCCCAGGAGTCCGGGAGAAGGAGACGAAGCAGCCGAGGGAGAATTTGAGACGCTGGGTTACTACCCGCCTTCCCTTAGCGGAGAGCCTCCCGTCGAAAACCATTTCGACAAACACGGCCCGGCGCTTCTGGTGCTTTTGGTCAGCTCGGATGAACTGCCCGTTATCAGATTGGACAACGACGATATTCGGCATGATCCACTGAAAGGTCCCGATGTCCTGAATATCAAACCCAACCATTACATCCGCGAGGAAGAGCCGACAACCAGAAAAATTGCCGTCGGCGATCCGGCCATTCCCGATTTCCGGCTGCAGGTGCTGGCGAAACATTCCGATTTTATCGAATACGCGACTCTGCATTATGTGCACGAAAGTTCCCGCCGCAGCGGCTACCTTGAATGGGACAGCTACGAAGGAAACGGCGGCCTTGGATACATGACTTCTGATACCGAGTACACGCGGGCAATAGACGGCTACCAGGGCAGATATAAAAATCCCGCCAGCATGGGCGAGGGCAAGCTCTTTACCTTTACCGCGTTCGGCGGCCTTGTGGAAAACAATCCCGCGAGTCCGTGGTTCGGCAGGCCGATTTTTACCTCCAGTTCTGAGCCGTACATTCTGGAAGTTACGGCGGTTTCGTTTACCGGCGCATCCAACAGCCCTCCGCAGCGTTATGTGGTATTTATGGACGGACAGGGTCCCACGGTGAGGATTCTTGGCGTTAAGGGGGCCACCGCCGCCCCGGTCAGCGTGACGTATAACACAACCCAGGACGATGCCCGTAACGACGAACCCTATACCGTTAACAGCAACATCCAGGTAACGATCAACCGCGTGGACGATTCGGGCATTATGGTATTTAACGAGGCTGAAGACGACGACAAGCCTCCCCTGGTTTCCAGTCCGAACGGGTATCCCAAGGTTAAATGGATAGTCGAAGAAGACGAAACGATGCCGCCGGAAAATCCGAATTCCACGCTGAGCAAACTCAAGGCATACAAGGCGCACCCGACAAAGGACGGCCTTGAGTTCTTTGAAAAAATTAACGAAAAAGAAAGTTACACTTCCGGCTGGGTCAGAACGCCGCAGGGCGGTACGGGCGCTACGCGGGAAGATATGATGCACAACCTGAAATTCAACACCCGCAACGAGGACTCCGACGGAAACAACCTCTGGGATAAAAAACACCTGTGGCTGTACATTATCGCCCAGGACGGAGTGCATAACCTTGGCTATATCCTCCAGAAGATCTACGTTGACGACGACGCGAACATGCCCGACATGGGCACTCCGCTTTCCACCGTAAACGCCGGCGGTGCCGGCATATCGGGTCCTGACGGCCTTAACGTTATCATCGGGAGCAACAGAAACGACCGGACGGGCAACTGGAGCACCGCCGGGCGGCCGAGGAGCAACATCCTTGAGCCGGGGCAGGGGATACCCCTGAATTTTTCCGACGACGACGGCATCGTCCGGGATCCAGGCGGCATGGAAATATTCGTTACCAATCTGAATGTTACCCCTCATGTTACCAGAAAACTGACCGAAAGGCAGTTGGCAGCCGCCCTGCCGAACGGAAACCCGGACGAAAACAACAGCAGCAGAGAATGGTCGGGATCCCTCAGCCAGAGTATTATGGCGGCGGCGTTCAGCGGAATTAACGATCCTGCCGACATCGATCCCGAAAATCCGCCGTCCCTCCGCGACGGGATGTACAGCCTGACGATTAAGCTTACCGACGACGTGAAAGCCAAGGTACACATTGACCGCCCCGACGGCGTCGCGTATTTGGACGGCGACATTCCAGAGGCGGCTTTCACCGAAGAGAAGGTCTTCTACTTTGCCGTGTATTCAAGCCCGCCTGCGTTCGACACGCTTACCCTGGATCCGCCCAACAATTCGCTGCAGAACAATGTTCATAAGCCAATAAAAGGAACGGTAAAAAGCCGCCTGGACATTCAGAAGATGTGGATCACCTTTACCCCCGATATTATTACACCTAACAACGGCGCAACCAGCCCGCTGCAGACGGTTGCACTCGTTCCCTCCGGCCCGCAGCCGGACAGCGAAGGCTACTTTGTCTACAGCTTTGACTACAGGGGCGGGGATCCCGATGGCGTTAACTTTAGCGTCTTTGCGGGAGATCCCAATTTTGTTCAGCCCCGGTACAGCCTTGAGGCATACGACCGCCTGGGCAATTCGGTTGTCCTTGCCCGTTCGGTGCAGGTTGATGTTAAAGACCCCGATGTTTCCATTCCGGAGTTCTACAATAACCGCAGCGGCGAAGTGGTAAACGGCAAGGTTCATTTTATCGTCAGCGCATCGGACGAAAACGGCCTGAAAGAATATTACAGGGATACCGCTACCGATGATATGGTTCCCCACAATCCTGACAATCCTGATCTGCCACCGGCAACCCATGCCGCCGTTAAATGGTGGGTGCGCCTTGCTGCCAGCCCGGCGCCCAATTGGGATGACGGCTTCGAAACCGGAGAAGACGGAACCGGCGGCTGGTTCACCTTTGACGAAGCCCAGTCCGGCGGCCGCTTTGAAGCGATCTTTAATTCCACAAAACTCAAAAACGGCGAAAAGTACGCGCTGTATGCCATCGCCCAGGACAAGGCGGGAAATTTCGGCATGTCGGCTGCCATGGCATTTACCGTTGACCAGGATACGGACTTTCCAACCTTTAAACCCAATTCACTGTTCCCGCCGAGCGGCATTGCGGGAGATAGCGTCCAGGGGGCAACCGGCCTGGTTATTACCGGCTCAACCGAAGACGACGACCGCTTTGACCCAAATAACAAAAACAACTATGTGCAGATACGTTTCCCCGTGTTTATCGTTGATGACTGGTATTTCCCGTCCGATCCTGATGCGGGATGGATTCCTGTCCCCGGAGAAATCGATCAGTCCGGCGTGCTGCATTTCCGTTTTGATTTTGACGCGTATGGCGGCCTTAAAGATCCGAAATTTAACGGATATTTTTATGATGTCGTGAATGATCGGTACCGCGAAGATAAAAAACTTTACCAGCTCAGAATTACCGATGAGCCGGAAGGTCCTCCGCCTCCTCCTGCGGCACAGACCCATTTTGGCAAAAACCCCGACGGCGACAAGCCCGGCGACCCGGACTACATTCCCTCGGTATCAAGAATATTTCCCCATCCCAACCCTGACGGCACAGAGGGATATATGTTCCTCCTGGACACCGCGCCGCCTATTATCTATTTTGACCATTATGATCCCAACAGGGAGCATGAAAATTACCAGGAAGGAACCCCTTCGCCTCGCCCCACCTACCGGACGCTTGACGCGCTGATCGGAGAACTCAAGGGAAAAGTCGATGAGCCAAACCTTCTAACCCTGACCATTACCTACGGAACGAAGCAGCCGTTTATATTGCTCGAAGGTAACACGGAAGACCCGAAGGAACAGTCATGGCCTACCGATGAAGCGGCACTAAAAATATATTTGGCGGACTTTGACGATCCTAAGACAGAGCAAGGAACGCAGAGCGTCAGCCTGGAAGCCTACGACACCGCCGGCAACACCGTTACCGTCGTATGGACATTCTCCAAAGACACCCAGGGGCCGCAGATCATTCCTACCAGTATTTCCAGGGCGATACGGAACCCGGTCATCCCCGCCAGCGACACGGTCTTCCCCCCGGATCCCGCATGGCCTTCCGATTTCCCCTATGGTCCCAACTGGAAGAGTTCTACCGCCTCTGCCTGGGTCACATTCAGAAGCACATACGGCGTAGACAACTGGCCGTCGGAATACGCGTTCCTTACGCCTGCAGAAGTTATCAAGGCGCTGAAAGAAGACCATGAGAGCGCCGGAAACCTCAGCGTTGTTTTCAATAATGATAAAGAAGATAACGTCTATAAAAACCCCGTAATCAGGGGACGGTTCCAGGACGAACTTTCTCATGTCAGGGCGGAAACAGGCAATACGTATTTCTGGTACCGAATACGGTCACAGGGAACAACGGGCGGCGGCAGGGACCTTGCCTTGAGCGCGGATGATACTACCGGCTGGGAAGAAAAAGAAATAGAAGATGCCGCAGGGCAGCGGCCTTCCGCGGCGAACTGGGTAATCGAAATTGATGACGACGGACTGACCGACGGCCTGAATTATCTTGACATAAAAATGAAGGACACGGCGGGGAACTGGTCGGAACTGTACGGCATGGAATTCCTTCTGGACAGGCTTGATCCGCACTTTGGGTTAGACGGCATCTTCCACACGGCGCAGGATTTTGAAGTGTCGTATGATTCTAAAAACTGGGGAGCGCTGCGTACGGAAACCGAACGGGTATTCAGTTCCGTGTATCCTTCTCCCGCTGCCGCTCCTGCCTTTACCTTAAGCGGCTCGATATATGAGCATAACCTTCGTGACGTGAGCGTGTACATTTCGCAGGAAGGCACCGGCCATTCTGTTGAGGCAAAGTATGATGTTGAAAATAACACCGGCGATATCCGCCTGATCGTTACCGGCACGGCGCCTGTATATACATGGACGCTTGATATTCTTGAAATTGACATTGATGAACTGCGCGGTCCTAACCCTAACGAAGGCCGCCGCCATTTTGTCCGCATTGAGGCTACGGACAGAGCTAACCGCAGAATTCCGCCTGCAACCTGGAATTTCTTCCTTGACAGCAAATCTCCGGAAATCGAATACACGAATCTTGAGGCAGGGCAGAACAACAATACGATCTTCAGTACCGAGTCGGTTATGCTCACCGGTGTCGTCAGCGACGATACCAAGGTGCAGGATCTGCGGTACAGCATCGCCAAATGGGACTTTGCCCCTGAAACGGGACCAGCCAGATGGCGCTGGTACGATTCGGCGGAGGAAAAATGGAATATCGATGTCCAACCTACTGTCGCCGATTGGCCGAGTATGCTCAACCCCGACCCGGCAAACCCCGCGTACACCGTCGCCAACGCCCAATCGTCGGTAAACTGGAGTCTGACCCAGGCTGAATTGACCGCGTCGGGCCAATACCCGGCGGGTCTCTTTACGATTAACGACGACACGCACGAGGGAAGGTACAAGATAGACCTGTACGCAAAAGACTGGTCGCTCGGCAGCGGGAACCCCATTGACACCCGCGACACCGGGCACTCGCGGCAGTTCTACATTGACCGCCATGATCCCATTGTTGCGCCCCATCCTGATACGGATGCCCGGCAGTACTTTAACAACGCCTATATTTCAGACACCGGATTCCAGTTCTATGTGAGCGATAACAACACCATCACCGATGTTGAAGCGGACTTGCTGGACAGCGGCGGGAATGTGGTCTTTGCGCGCGATAGTTTGAAAATAGATATTTCCAATTCCGGCAGCACACTGGGTACCGTTCCGTATATTCCTCCGAGTGACGGAAACCCGAATCCAGACAACTCGGGAGTCCGCCTCGTAACGGTAAAGCCGAATATGGCCGACGGCGCTATTCCGGCGGGCATAGCAACCTATACGCTGCGGCTCTATGTATTTGACGGCGCGGGCAGGCAGGCGACGATTAACAACACCAAGCAGTTTATCCTTGACAACAATGCGCCCGAACTTACCCTTACTCCTGGCGGCGGCAACGATACCATTACCGGCAAGGTTGCCATTAAGGGCAACGCCAGCGACGATTCGTTCAGGCTCAGCAGAGTCGCCTACTATGTGGCAAACAGAGAAGATGGCTGGCTCGCCCCGGATGATCCCCTGATAGCAGATAACGTTCAATGGCGGTACAACGAAGGCGCCGGTTCCCCCAGTGCGCTCATGCTGAACGACGTGAAACTTGTGGAAATAGATGAAGGAACCTTTACCTGGGAATTGAGAATACCCAATACCAGAAACTTCCTTGACGCACTTGATCCCAGCAATCCCAGCGCGGATACGACGGAGTATGTCCAATGGAGCGATACCAGCACAGAAACCGGTTTACGGTACAACGGCGAATTAATTGATCCAGATATGGAAGTCGGCTTGCTGACGATCTACTTCCTCATCAAAGACGAGGCGGGCAACGGCGCGCCTGATAAACGCGAATTCTGGATATACCCCGAAGGCGACCGCCCCGTTGTAACCAGCATACGCAATCCCGACAAGAATGCCATAGAAATGGAACGCCAGTTTAACGGCAGCATCCGCATATCGGGCCAGGCGCGCGACAACGAACGGGTCCGGAACGTATGGTTCAGGGTGCTTAACGAAAACGGAAACCCCTATTCCCTGACCATTCCTGAATGGGACAGCAAAGACTGGACAAAGCCCGATTCGACGAAGCCGCCGCAGACGGCTCAGACATCGGCATATATCGGCATACCCCGCTCGGGCGACGACCCCGGCGACGGCTGGTACATGGCTAACCGGGGCGGCGATACCGATACCGTCGCCAGTTGGTGGGCGATGATCAACACCATGGGCGAGCTAGACAGGGGCGGGTCCAACAGGATCGTTATTGAGGTACGCGCCGAGGATACGACGGAGAACGAAACCTGGAATGACCTGGAAGACAAATGGCTTTCCTCTACATACCCGTCGAGACGCGGCCTTTTAAGCCTGAAAAACGAAGTTACCGCCTTTGTAGTCGCGGGAGCGCCGATTTTTGAGGACGAATGGATAGCCCTTGGTTCCAGCGATACGCCCGCTATCCCCTGGGGACATATTAACGAAACCAATATCCGGGGGCGCGCATCGTACCGCATCACTGTTAAAGACGACAACGGCGTCAGCGCGATTCGATGGAGCAAAACCGAATGGGCGGGAACGATGAACAACGGCATCGGCGGCTTCAGATCGGTCGCCGGAACTTCCGTCAACATACTCGATCCCCTGTACCTTGCCAACACGTATCCCGGCGAACTGCTCGATGTTGATGATCCCCATTCTGATACTGCCATGGCGGTTAAGGCCGAGCCGCATCCGGATCATATTCTGAAGACTGCCCCAGCTGTTGACAAGTTCTATTACATCTGGAACCCCATTTCGAACTATGGCAGCATAAAAATTCGTGTTGACGAAATTGATGAGGACGGCGATCCAGTTACGGAACGCTTCCTTGAATTAAGGGAAAATGTTCGCGGCACGGTTTTTGAATTAGTTAGCGGCACCCCAAGCGGGGGCACGTTGCTCGAACAGGTTGACGGGTTTTTCCTCTGGCTTGTCACCGTGGATGTTCACACGGGAAAACTCGAACAATATCTGGAAGATCGAGGTTACGGCAACACCAAAACCGATGTGCAAAAACCGCCTGTCACCGGCACGTACGGTCATCCCGAAAGGGATGGCCAGATACCGGATTCCGTACAATATCCAGTATATCTGTCCGCGTCGGATATTTCCCGTCCTACGCCGTTAAGCGCTTCCCGCACGGCCTTTTTGCCCATCGACCACCATGCGCCGACGGCGACCTACACCCTGAACCGGAGGCCTGCCGGCATCTCGGTACCGGTGGGCGGAGAAGCCGCCGACGAAGGCCCCGTGTCCGGCGTAGCGCGCGTGGTGCTGTGGTTCTCCAGGCTTGGCAGCGATACCGGATCGGGAAGGCCCAGGGAATACGTTTCCTGGCATGAAAGGCCAATCTACAACGGGATGAATCTTGTAAGCCCGCCGGGAGTAATCTTTAGGGAAAGCCATACTTTAAGTTCCGGTGATGTTGACTGGGCGGCCCCCTTGAAGGCAGAAGGCGTAATCCCGAGTACAGCCTGGGATGGGCAGCCGCTGAAAGTGCCGTACATACCTGGCTTGCTGAATTCAAGCAACAGTCTGGCGAGCGGCGGCGATTGGGCAATCGTTATCGATCGCAACAATCCGTCGGTAGGCACCAACCACCACGGCCATAACCTGCCGATGGGCTTTAGCGCTGGCGGTACGGGAATGGTTTGGTACGTTGAGCTTAACTCCACCGGCCTTACCTCCGGCCCCGTTACGATGCACTTTGTCGTGCTCGACCAGGCAGGCAACGCGCGGTACTACGAGGAACCGCTGGTTATCATGAACAACGCCCCGATGATCGACCGTATCAAGCTTGGCACCGCCATAAGCGAAAAGCACGATTTCAGATCGCTGCCGCATACCGGTGTCAACAAAAGCGTGTCTACCGGCCACCATATCGACGGCACGAGCGAAATACTTGGCGAAATCCGCAGCCATTTCCCCGGCGTTACCAGGGATGTTTCCATGGGAATTAGCGACTACATCCCCGCTACCGCGCTAAACGTGGACAGGATAATAGACTTTAACGCCCGCAACGAACTTTTGGCACTGCGAATGGAAACTACCGGAGCGCCGGCTGCGGGCAAGGAACGGCAATTCAGCTTTGAATATGTTTCCGGCGCTGCAAAGATAACGAGTACCGTAGGCACCGCAGGCGATAACCAGCTGGCGGAACGGGTTAAGGCCGGTCGCGTCTACATTATTGACGATCCGGGAACCATTTCCTGGGGCAGCCTTGGCGCGGAGGGCCAGGGACCATGGCCGAGGGGCTATGCGTTCCTTGCCGCCGTTGACGGCAAATCCAAAAACGGCGACAGGGTAAGCGGAAGCGGTTCCGCCTGGGAACTGAACGGCGCCTACTACGATAATTCCCTGGCGAGCGCTCCGGATACCTGGATACCAAAGGGGGAGGGCGGCGGTATAATACCTGCCGAGCTTAAGCTTGATGATACCGGCTATGCTGCCGATGACGACGATGCCCGCAGCGCGGAATTCTCCTACGCAAGCGGGGCATTCGGAACGACTCCCGGCAGCACCATTATCGACTTTGCCGGTTCCAACAACTGGCCGCCCGCAACGGACGACGATCCGGCAAGGGATCATTCGCTGTTCATCCTGAAAGTATACGACGGCGTTGAGGAAGACCTCTTCTGCGACTTTGCCCTTATCCGCATCCGGGTGAACAACAACGACGTAACGCCGCCCTTCTCGCAGTTATACGATCTTAACCCCATGACCGAAGGACAAAGCCGGCCGCAGAGTCTGCGCCGTTCCGTATCGCCGCAGTTTGTCGGCGAGGGAACCAACAGCAACCGCACCAAGGGCGGCCTGTGGAACACCGACGAACGGAACCGCAGCCTTGCGAAGCCCGGCCATATAGAGCCAAGGAGAATGGAAGTTGAGACAGAACAAAAGAAAACGGGTTATGGTTCCGCATACGCCGGAAACGAGCACAGCCTGACCAGCCAGCAAATGGGCGGGGCGGCGGACCGGTCGCGGCACACCGATACCAGTCCATGGGCGAACCCGCTGGGATATTTTGATAAGGACACGGTAAGCGGCCAGGTAGTACTGCGCGGCTATGCCGAAGACGACCAGCGCATTGAGCAGATAGACCTGATAATCGGCGATACGACCATCACGATACTGGAATATGCCAACAACGAACCCCACGCGGGCGACTCCTACGAATTTGACCCGCCCAATACGGGCTTCCTTGCAGTGCCGTCGGAACAGATCACCGGCGGCGTTCCCAGGGTTTACTTTAGCGACTCGATCGATCTGTACCGCCACCGCGTGGAATGGGCATATGTATGGGATACCGAATCCATACCTTCCGATTTGGTGATTGGCTCGGTAGATGTCAGCGTCCTGGCGTATAACCGGCACAGCGCGGCGGCGGCGCAAGTTAAAGTAAGCGAGGAAACAAAATCCCCCGGCCTTGCCCATGCCACAGCAGGCCTGTTAAATTACGAGATACATAACCCCGGCTTCCCCATCGGGCTGAACAAGTACAACCATATTACAATGAACCTGCGGCCCTACATTACGGGCTTTGCGCGTAACAAGGACCTGTTCCGCCACGACACCCGCTCCCTCCAGGGCAGATACATATTTGCCAGGAATGAGCAGGTTGTGGTGCATGGCTTTAACCTGGGAACCGGCGAAGACACCGTATACGTTATTCTGCCGGGAGAAAAAATAGAAGAAGCAGGCATCATCAGCGACCAGCAGGAAGCCTATGGCCTTGAGTCAGATCTCCCGTACCGTTACCGGATATTTACCATACCGGCCGATGCGGTAACAAACGCCGAGGCAGGGTCTACCGGAACAACTAACGGAACAATAATGCTCAGGACAGGATCGGGATCCGGCGCTCTTTACGCGGTAAACACCAGGCTGGGCAATGAAACATGGGGCGAGCGCCCCTTGTTGAACGCCGCCGGCACAGCCCCGCTGTCAACGTCTGGACGGCGCTGGGTGCAGCCATGGAACACGGAACGCTCGCCGGGCATAGACGGCTCCGACCTTTGGGAAGACTTTGTCGCCGTCCACATCTGGCAGTCGAACAACGAAGGACCGGAAAACGGCAATAATACCAACGAAGACAAAGGCGCCTTTCCGACAAAAAGAGGTGTCCTTAATACAAACTGGGTAGTTCTGAACCCCGCCATGAGCATTGATCCAAGATCCGGCGTTCTCTGGTCGAGCAAGAATGAAGGCGGTGCCGGAAGAGGACAGTCAGATCATAACGATGGCAATATAATGATCACCAGTAACAGCGCCTCTTGGGCCATTACCGGCACACAAACGGGGACTCCCGGCGGTACAACCAATGAAAGAGAATCCGTTACCAATGTAATGCAGTTTGTCGACCCGATTATCATGTCCGACGTATACTTTAGCCCGGGCAATGCAAACAATTCGGCGCATCCCTGGACAACTTCCAGCATTATCGGAAGAAGCGGTACGGACAATTGCTGGATAAGTCTTGGCGGGGTATATGTCGCCGGACCGGACGGCGCGGATTCCGTTCTTTCTTTTGGTCTTGGGCAACCCTGGTATAGTACAAGTTACCCTGCAATGCCGCCCTATCCAACCCTTCTAGGTAATGCTGTTCGTCACTACCTGGTAGAAAAAACATGGTATAACGCGTCAAGCCTAAGCGCAGGTAATACCGTCCCGCCCAGTACCGACCAGTTTGAAAATCCCCACATTGTCACCTACCTGCCGGCAGACGGAAACGAGCTTATCCATGTGAGCTACTACGATACCAAGGACAGGTCGATAAAATACCGCCTGAATACCCGGCGTGAACCCGGTCCAATAGCTCCAAGCGTAAACCCCGGTCCCAACATTAATAATCCTGATAACAATAACACCTACGCTAATCCCAGCCGGGATTTTGGAAACAACACATCAATAAGAAAGTGGATCAACCTGGACGGCGGCTGGGATGCAGAAGACGAAAATTCCGGCGCCGGTATGATTCCGCAGCAATTCACACTACAAGAAGCGAATGACGGCCCGGTCGCGGACGGAAGCCGTTTTATCAGGGAGGTGTACGTAGAAAACAACGGAACGGTGGCGGTAGGCGATCCGGTATACCGGCTGGGGACGGCGACAAGGGATCCCGGCGACGCTACCCCGGAAACGATTATAAGGGCAAAGGTCGACGGTACCATCACATTGAATTACCCGCTGTATCAATCGGGAAATGATACGCACGGAGTCATTAACCAGGGTTCTCTAGCCAACCGGTTTGTCCGTGCTGTTGCAGTCCAAAATTATGAATGGGTAGAAAATAATACTCTTGTTTATACATTTGGACCGGCAACCGGCACTTCAAACCCAACGACAGTAAGAACAACCAGCGCGGGATACATAACACTGAATTACCCCGTGGTAGGTGAACAGGTTGCCAATAACGACGAACGCGTATTTACCGTCGGCAACGCGGTGTACCCCACCCTGCAGGTGGCGAATAACAATGTTCCGCTGGATACCGGTACCCCCATTCCCAAAACGCTTCAGGAAGCGTATGGCAGCGCGATACCGTCAACGACGACTGCTACATCCGAATCGTCCGCTTCTCTGGCAACGCTCGTTGGCAGTTCGCTTGCGGCCGATAGCAATGTGGAGGTCTTCTCCGGTTCTGGTTCCGGCAATGCCGGCCTTACTACATCAAACAACTATCTCCGGTATATCAACCCGGATGCCAAGGTCGGCAATACGTTAAAACAGGGCGATTTGTTGTTTATCTTTGGACCGCAAAATGAAACCAACACCGCCGGCCTTGTCCATATATATGCACCGCGGGACCTGACAATTAACCGTATTATGAGAAACAATACCACCGGGTATATCGAAAATAATGGCGATACCGTAACGGTCACTTGGAGCAGCGGAACAGAGGCGGCAGGAAACCGTGTATTTACTCTTCGCCGGTCAGTCGGAACCAGTAATTCTACTCTTTTGTTACCCGCTAGTAATAGTAATATAATATACAGGTCTAATCATCTTGCCGCCAATGTTGTCCGGTGGAGAAAGCCGCTGCTGGCGAATAATCAGTGGGTTACGCAGGGCGACCATCTCTATACATTCGGCGCCGCAGCGGCAAACGCTACGGTAACCGACGGTAGGCCGCGCACCGAGTATGTAGTTACTGCTCCGGCAACCGGGGTTATTACCAATATTGTTAATTTAGGGGCTACTGCCCCAACAGGCAACAGCGGCAGGCTCTTTACCATAACGTCGGGTGCGTACAACTACCTCCGCAAGGTACATGTTATCGAGGGCCAATATGTCCAGGTTGGCGACCCGGTATACACATACGGTGTAGCCGGCGAGATCGCCGGTAACCCGCCCTATGCAACCTATACGGTTACGGCGACAAATGAAGGAGCCATAACAGGCCTGTTAACCGCCGCTGAATTGGATGACGGCACAGCATCGGGGAACCGGACATTTATAACCCAGACCGCCAACAACGCTGCGGCGTACACCATCAACACATCGGCGTATAACTTTGTCCGGCAGGCACATGTTACCGAGGGCCAGTATGTAACGGCAGGCACCCTGCTCTATACCTTCGGCGCAAGCCCGGCAAGCGTTACGGGCAATACCCATCAAATATTTTCGCCGGTTGCCGGAATCGTTTCCGATGTTAAAACGGCAACTTCGGCAGGCGGCCAGTTCACAACGGCGGTAGCCAACAGGGAAAGCGTCATTACCATAACCAGGGACTACCACTACAGCATCCCGCTTAATACCAGTCCGGTATATTCAATCGGGAATACGTTCCAGCGGATAGTAGACGGACCCAGCCGCCCAACGCCGACGATTAACGCCGGTTTCCACAATGCCATAGCCGTTACCAGCGATGGCTGTCCGGTGGTCGCCTACTTTGACGCCACTAACTCGCGGCTTAAAATGGCGGTTAGCAATTCGCAAACGCCATCCACATCGGGCAACTGGCGGATCATCGATCCGGTAATACCCGCTGGAATGTACCAGTTCGGCACCGGCCAGTTCGTAAGCATGAAGATCGACACAAGGGAAACGGAACCGGGAGGTGGCGCCAACCAAAACCGCAACCGCGTTCACATCGCCGCGCTTAACGCCAATACCAAAAAGCTGGTCTATATAAGCGGCATTGTTTACAGTTCAAGCCGTTCTTTTTCGGCAGATACCATTCAGGTGGTCGACAATGTTGGCGACGTGGGACGCTGGTGCACCATTTCGCTGGATGCTAACGGGAATCCATGGATCGCCTATCACGACGAAAGCTACTCAGGATCGCGGGACGGGATAAAAATGGCGTACCGCAACAGCACGGCGTTTGCCAAGACCCTGCTGGATATGTACGGCACGCCGATCACCGGATGGGAAACCATGCACGTTCCCACGGGGTGGTCGGTGGAGAACGCCCGTACCGGAATGGAGTGCTACCCGACGCGGAACTATGAAGGGACATTAACACGACCAAAAGATGATGTGTTCTGGAGCGGTGCAGTGGCATACATGGCCCCGGATTATTTCCGGATAGCTTATTACGTGAAGTAGGAGAGAAACCATGAAAGCAATCAGAAATACTGTTAAAACTTTAGGTTTCGGTTTGTTATTGGCGGCGATGCTCTCCTGCGAACAGCCCTTTAAGGCCGGTTTGGGCGGCGTTGTCGACCTGCACCCCCCAGTTATTTACCTGGACGACCCCCTTGCCGGCGGCTATATCTGGGACGTATGGGAATTCAAAGGCACCGTCATGGACGACTACAGGCTCGCCGGTGCGGAATTCCGAATCACCAATTACGGTCCGATGCTGACCGTAGACGGCGTTGATCAGCCCAACCCCTATTACGGAGAGAATAACGGTTGGCTCGATTTGGGGATTAAAGCGGGCGTTCAGACGGATACCTGGAGTTTGAAAATAGACACGAGGCTGTTCGAGGACGGCGACTTTAAAATAAAGCTGCGCGTCTGGGATGCCGAGATGGAAAAATACAAACCGCTAAAACCGGTAGAGACCGAAGAGATAGTAATATTCATCAAAAACGAGCCGCCGCATATTACCATGGCGCTTCCCACCATTGTCGAAGGCCCTGAAAAGGGGCAGTTGGGCGGCGGGTACCTGAACTATGGATACCCCGATTTTACCGAAGCCGCGTTCCCCCGCGTTATGGATGCCGACGGCCTGATGATCGGCTTGATCAGCGACGGCCAGGGGGTTAACATACTCTCCGGCACCAGGGAAGTTTACGACGAAACAATCGAAACATTTCCCCCGCAGATACGTTTCTGGCAGTTGCCCCATTTCGACGACAAGGGAGCATCGCACCTCGGCATACCAATTTTTGCGGGAGTTCCCACACTGGATCAGCTTCCCTGGGAGTCAATTGATGAACATGGTTCACATGCCGATCTTGGCGCGCACAGCATGCAGTTTACCTATCCCGTTCCCGTAGTTAACGACCGGTACTACGGTTTCCAGATTCGGGCGCAGAGCCGCGATTATCACGGCACCATGTTTGAATACCCCAGAAATTCCTGGACAGATGATGATTGGAAGAGCCTTTCGCTCGAACAGCAGACAGAAAACAGCTATGTGGTTATCTATGTCCGCGCCCCCGCAGAATTCCCCCTGGTGGAACGGTGGAACCTGGAAGATTTTACCGACCTGGACAAGTGGAACGATCCCACCCCCGCCGACCCCGGCTACTACAGCGAAATTGATGATGTCGACCTGGAAGGGGATCATGCGTATGTTGATCAGCTAACGTCGTACAAGAACGGCGCTTTTGCGATTAGGATTAAGGCATACCATTCGGAAGGGATCAACACGGCGGCGATATATTATGAAAATGAAGGCACCGGCGAAAAGGGACGCTTTATCTGGGACCCTGCAACCAGCGAACGGTACCCCGGTTTTCCGTCCGGTTCTGTCGTTCCGATTACCAGCCACTATAACGCCTGGGGCCTCGCCGACCCGAATTCAAGAACAGGAGAATCCAATCCCAGTATCCGCAGTTTTATTTTTACCTACAGCAATACCGGCGGCGACCGTTCGCCCGGTGGCGGCGGTATCACGGTAGCGAACCGCTCCACAATACAGCAGTTTGTCGGCGAAAGGTGGCTAACGGGCGGCACTCCACGCATCGACACTTACCACCTGGAAGAACAGACAGTCGCAGCCGACTGGAAAGACCTTGATTTCCTGCCGGAAGGAAAATACCTGATATCGGTATTTGCCCGAGGCGGCCTGTCCAGCACGCTGAATGACGTACCCTTAACCTTCAACCTGGTCATCGACCGGGAAGCGCCCGAAATTTCCCTCGAAAGCATGGTAGGCGGTTTTGAAAATATCGGCCCCGGCTATGATCCGCTTAACCCTGCCTACACGGTAAACGGGGTGATCAAGCCGCAATTCCGCATCATCGACGAACGGCCGGTGGATTCCCGCCTTCGCACGGCGGCTTCCGATTATTTCCTCCGGGGCGATCAGCATGGCTTTGAGCAGTATTTTATCGTCATAAGCGACGACGACAAAGCCCCGCTGGACATGTACTTTGGAAACAATAAACCCTGGCTTCCCGATCCGGCGCTGAACGGTTCTTTACGATCCGTTAGCGGCATAACGATCCTGAAAAACGGCCCGATCTTCGACTCGAGCTGTTTTATCAAGACATCCCCCGTTTACTTCACCCAGAATAATCCGCAGGGCGAAATTGTCTCCGATGGAACAGAAACCGATATCCTGGCAGACGGCAAGTACTGGATATACGTGTTTGCCCGCGACAACGCGTTTAACGTTGGGTACAGGGCGTTCCCGATCATTGTTGACAAAGATTCCGACAGGCCATGGTTTAATTTTAGTGTTGGCGTTATTAACGAAAATGTTAATAATCCCAATTCTGGGGAACCGGACAGCTTTGAGTACGTAAGGGACGGTATCAGGGGCGTATACAATAAATTCGGAGAGAACTCCGTCATTAACCTGCGCCTGAACGACGACGACAGCCTGGATTTGGGCGATTTCCGATCCGAAGCGCAGGGGGGGGAATCGTCGGTCTCGGTAAGCATGGTTGGTTCCCATGTTGTTGACGGCATAACAGTGCCCTGGCCGGGTGCGACATACCGGATGTACCTGACCCAGGATGAAATAAAAGCGGCCTTTGGCGAACAGGGAACCCAGAGCGACCCCCAGGACAACGATAAATTATTGCGGATTGCGGTAAAAGAACAGAACGGCGAAATAAGCCAGTTTGTATTGCTGAACCATCTAAAGCGCAACGAACATTACAACTACCTGTTCGGCGCACCGGCAGGCGAATCGGTAAACCCGATTCCGGCCAATTCGCTAAAGAATAATTTTACCGGCCTTCCCGACGGCCTGTACCAGATAACGATAAGCGTTTCCGACTACACCGCCCCGGACATCAAACTGATAATGCCGGGCGAAATAAGGCATGCTTCGGCAGCGTCACGGACAGAGTCTTTCTGGATCGCCGTGGACAATAATCCGCCCCAGCTTAACCGCGACCTGGTTACTCCGGCTGTCGACAGTTTTATCTCCGCGACCGATACGGTTTTTATTAAAGGAAAAGTAAGCGACGTTAACGGCCCGATAAGCATAGGCGGGCTGCGTGTTTTACAGGATGGAAGAACCGATATTACAAATCAGGTTGAGTTCGGCGCGCCCGTTTCGCAGATGCTGTCGGAGCCTGCCGGCAATTCCGAAAAATGGGAGTACGATTTTTCCATTCCCGTTTACATGAAGGGAAAGTCGGGAAAATTCACCTATGTTGCCGTGTTCACCGATCGTTTCCTCAATGAAGCCAGGCTGGAGATGCAGTATTCGATCGACAACGAACCGCCCACGGTAAGCCTAAACCGGCGAATCGATACCTTTTCGCGGAAATACGACGATGTGGTGCTTACCGGTCCTCAATTGCGGCCGGGTGATTCAGACTACCAGGACGAGCTAAAAACAAGACTGGCAAATAAAGTTATCAGCTTTACCATTACCGCCAACGACGACTTTGGGGTAACAGGGCTTCGCTGGTGGTTCCTGCCGGTCAATACCGGCTCGATAGGTTCCGGCGAAATCGACAAACTCGGTCCGGCTTACTCTTTGATAGAAGTGTCAGGCGGCAGGGTGCTGGAATTCGACGCATACCCGTCGGAGCTTCCCGTTTATGCCGCGAAGGACGTTGTCCATTACTTCACAAATGGCCTTGTAACTGATCCTCTAACACTTGGCGGCGCATACGGCGAGATCGATGTGACGAAAAGCAACCGCACCATCGTCATCGATACCGAAAAACTCTTTGTCAAGGACGGCTAATACCGGCTCCACATTATCGCCATAGATGCCGCGGGCAATATCTCCCGTTTAACGGAGGATGCAAACAAACATCCCACATCGAGCATGTACCAGGAAGTGTTCCTGCTGCAGGATGAGGACCGTCCGTACTTCCAGAACATTACCCCCAGCGGCGACATGGTGGTAAGCGACAGCGGCATGATTCTGCGCGGAACGATTCTGGAAGACGACGGATTCCTTGACGGCGATGCCATCATGGCAGGTTCGGTGCGGATATGGCTCCTCAACAATGATGACGATTTATATACCTTCCAGGAAAGCCATCTGGGCACCTATGATCCCGCTCAGGGCAAGTACACCAGCGATCCTCCGGTGGGCTATATCGGCCCGGAATCCGTCCCCGTTTCCATGCTCAGCCCGTCGGGCAGCAAAAACCTGAATTTTAACAACGCCCGCCTGATTTCCAACAGTAACCAGGAAGGAATCTTTACCGCCTCGGATTTTGGGGTTATTTCCGGCGAACCTGGAAGCGGCAACGGCCGCAAACACATCATCATCGAGGCTACAGATTCGCCGAACAACAAAATCGATCCGCCCGATGAGCCAAGGCCCCCTCGCGTTTCCAGGCGCAAGCACTTTACCTTTATCTACGACACGGTTCCGCCGACTGTCAGGCTTGACCTCCCGAAAATGAACCAGTCTTTTGGCGCACAGGCCGACGACGATATGTTCATTACCGGCTTCTTTGAGGATGCTAACCTGGTGAGACATGACAATGGCAGGTACGAGATAGCATATCTCCTTGACACCTGGGACGAGGCAAGAACCAAAATACTTGATCCTGCATGGGTAAGCGATACGCCTTTTACTGGTTATAATCTGGCATCTCAGCCTCCGGTTACCAACGGAATACGAAAATACTTTCATATCCCTGCTAATTATGGCGCGGAAATGTTAGAATATGATGATTCCTTTGACGATGGTCCGCATCTGCTGACTGTTTCCGTTACGGATGCGGGCGGCAGAACCGGCTCCTTCTCCGTTACCTTTATCAAGGATGGGGATCGGCCGAACTTTGAATTCACCAACATTGTACATACGCAGTCTGTTACCCATAATCCAACTGCCGGCGTTGACCTGGAGATTAATGCTTACCCCATTCATAACTGGTGGGACCCCGGAACGATGGATGTAACTACCTGGAACAGGAACAAGCTACGGTGGCTCAATGCCCCGGTAACCAGAGAAGGCCAGACGGTATTGCAGCACCCGCTTTCGGTAATCTACTACGATACCAACGGAAAACCGGTGCTGACAGGAACCTTTGACGACGACGAATCCGATGTTGACATGGATTCGTTTGAGTATTGGTTCGACGATGATGATGCGCCAGTCGGGATAAAAGAAACCAAATCGGTGAACGGTTCGGGCAGAAATTACCGCTGGGAAATATGGCTGACCCATAACGGTGAGGAAAGCGGAAACGCTTTATCCGACGGCATACATACCATCAGGTTCAAAATATCAGATAAATCGGATAATACACTTAAACCCGATATCATGTACGCGTTCAGGATAGATTCCAAAGCGCCGGAAGTGGCAATAGATGATATTGACTTTGGCAATACCATTTTTCCAATCGGCACTGCTCCAACCGTCCTTGGCAGGAGTACCGGTTTTGACGAAGACGTCTTTACCATTTCCGGCACGGCAAAAGACGCCAACCTAAAAGAAGTACATCTGGTTGTCAGGAACAGCGAGACCGGGGCAGTTATCAACGCAAGACATTTTGCCTGGTCCGTCAATGCCAATATCGGGAACTGGTCATTTGAACCTGTTCCGGTAACAAACAAGCCTGAAAAAATGGTGCTGAAATGGGAATATGAACTTGAGCGCAACATATACGACACAAGGATGTCCCATGGAGTACGCTATGACGTTATCGTCACCGCCGTTGATGAGGAAGGCCTTGTGTCCGAGGAAGCTGTGTGGAGCTTTACCAAGGATACCTCAGCGCCGGTGATCAGCTTTAACGGCGTAAAGAGTACTGCCATAGACAGCTACCCCGTGGATGTTACAACGAACGATGACCGGTTCAACCGCATTTCCAGCGAGAATGTGCGGATACAGGGCAGCGTTATTGACGATACCAGCGGCATAAAAATCCTGGAAAGCCAGGTGTGGCGCTGGAACTGGAATGCCGCAACCCTAAATGAAGGATGGGTAATCATACAGCCCTGGGGTTCAATAACCGACCTGGGCAACGGCGAGTCCGCCAATGTGCAGTGGACCAAGAACCTCAGCAACAACATGCCGTTCGTCCGTGACGGAACCTGGTGGGTAGAAACCGATGTCGGGGCAAGCCCGGACGATTGGGCAGTACTTGATTCCGGCGGATGGGCTTTGACCACTGTTGATACTGCAATACCGTGGCAGACGGGCGATGTTGTAAGTGAATCGAGTGCCGGTATCTGGCAGATAACCCGGCATAATGGAAGCACTGTCTCTCTCGTGCATGCCGTTCAGCAGCGCAGCGAAGGCCTGTACCGCATACGGGTACGGGCGAAGGATTCCTCCTGGATTGCGAACGGCGACGATGGATGGATCACTGGTACCAACGGCAGCAGCGGCAACCCGGCGCTTTCACAGACCGTGTATTTCTACATAGACCGCAGCAACCCCAATCCGGTTTTTGATCCGGACGTTCAGCCGTTCTACTCATCGGTCAGCAGGGGAGGGAGGCTGGAATTCAGCGGAACGGTAAGCGATTTGAACCGGTTCCGCAGCGTTTATGTCGATATCATCGACCAGGCCGGCGGCGCCATTCCCGGGATCACCGCTGTGGTATCGGAATCGATCCGCTATCCGGCAAACTCGAATCTGCAGCCTCAGCCGCTGCCGGTTTGGAAAGCGGTTTTTACCGTGGATCCAGTCAGGGTTCCCGACGGCCATTACCGGGTGCGGGTTACCGCTACGGACATGGCAAACATGGTGAACGTTGTTACGAAAAATTTTACCCTGGACAACAGGCCGCCTGAAGCCGAAATTTCCATGCCGCACCGAAACAGGAATGAGGGCATTGTACGAACATATGACGGCGGCGAATATCAATATGCCAGCGAAGTGGTGATGGGCGGCGAGGATGCCGAAATTACCGGTACGAACAAAGATACCTCAAGCGGCAGCGTCCGCACCGAAAGCGGCGTTGACGAGATGTGGTACCACCTTGGCTTCCTCGGCAATGTCAATGCGGATACCGGCAAGTTCCCGACCCAAATTGAGATTGAGCGGACGGTAATTCCGGCCGGCCAGCGGGATCGCGGCGAATACAACGAACTCTTTACCAAAGCCGCCGAAGCTATAGATGATACTGACCCATATTACAGAGGCGCGTGGTTTAAGCTGGACGGCGATGCGCCACGAGGATTTGTCATTGCAAAGTCGGATGTTTACGACTGGGTCATGCAGATTCCCAACAGATTTGATTTTGGTGGAGGATTGGAAGACGTGGGCGGCCTTAAACAGTACGCCAGACCCATAAATATTAAAGGCAAACCATATAACGAGCCTGGCGTTGACGGTCCGAAAATGGCGCTTCCTGTTCCTGTGGAACTGCTGGCTCAGGTACGGGAGACCGGCATCATGCGAATGCCGCTGTACATCCGCGTCGCGGACAAGGCCGGCAATATTAGCTATACCTGCCGGGACATCTGGATCTATCCGGACGGCGACATTCCACGGACGACGGTGCTGAATCCCCAGAACGGCGATGCGGGCAGCCCAAGGGGCGGCACCATCAGCGCCGACGGCATTGCCAGGAACAACTGGGCGGTAAACAGCGTTATATTCCGCGTCAAAGTAGACGGCAGAAACGAAGAAACGATTGCGCCGTCCGATGATTTGCTTACCATGGATACTCCCACCCAGCCTAACGGTGGTATTGTTACGTTTGCCGAAAACAGGATGGTCGACAATCAATCTGAACTAAAGCTTCTGGACGATAACGGGTACACCCGCCAGGGCTGGTACTATGCCAACCCGGAAGCCCCCGTAGGTTCCGATGAAATGCCGTGGAATTTCAGCTTTAACACGCTGGATGAAATCAAGAACCTTATTCCCAAACAGGGCTTTCACTTGTCCGGCACCACCAATAACCTTATCCGCGTGTACCTGGAGGTATTTGCCTTCCGGGGTAACGGCACGGCGACAAGAATCAGCGTCGGCGACGACGGCGATGAGACCCAGGCAAGGCCCTATGTCAGGGTCTTCTACATGCAGGACAGCGCTCCCACGATAACTGGTTGGAAAATCGGCAAAGTTTCCAACATGACACCGCCAACCGGCGAATACCTTGGCGCGGGCAGCCATGTTTTTGCAGGCATGTTCGCGATACGGGCGACCCTTGACGCGGGAGAAGATCAGACGATAAGCCAGATATCGATCAGGCGCCCGCAGGAAGAAGAGGGCGGCTGGGTAGACGTATGGGACGGCAAACTGCTGGGCGTTCACGGAGTCAGGGTTACGGCGGATACCGCAGGCGGCATACCGTCGGGGCAGCGCTATTACTTTGACATGTACTTCGATTCGTTGCGAACAAGCCTGCAGCAGAGTCCTAATCCCGAAAATGTCTTTAGCCTGATAAAGGACGGCAATTGGCGCAACCAAAGCGGCAGGTACCCGGTAGAGGTACGGATCAGGGATCATAACAGCCCGCCGGCAGAGGCGATATACGTCTTTGATATCGGCGTGGATAACTTCGCGCCGCTGGCGGATCCGAGGCTGTCGTCCCAGGGCAACAAACGCGCCGCTGGTACCAACCAGGACTTTATGGGCAGGGTGTTTGACTACTCCAGCGCGCTGATGAACGCTTCGTCCAACGCGCCCCGCGAGATCGACTCGGTGTATGTCTGGTTTACCAAAAGCTACAGCGGCGGGGATGAATTCATTAACATCAACAACGGCCGCAGAAGCAGCCAGGCGGGCAACACCCCCGTCTTCCGCAATGTAGGCGGTACCTTCATTGTAGGGCGCACGGCAATTGTTGAGCCGGCCGGTGGCGGCGATCCTTCCGGCATCGCCATTGAAATAGAAGGCACGGGGAACCAGGCGCTGGTCGATCAGGCAGCACGCATTGCCTATCCGGCTGTCTCAAGTACCGACGCGGCCTATGCCGTTGAAAACGGCTGGGTACGGCACATCAGCGAGGCCCGTGCGCGGCCGGGATCGCGGATGCTGTGGATACCCAACCGGAACTGGGACATCACCTGGGTATTCAACATCGATACTACGGTGCTGCCAGACGGCCTTATTACCCTTAACTATGTTGTAACAGACAAAGCGGGGAATGCCAGCTTCCACAAACAGGAGAGTATCTATGTGCGGAACAAATATCCGCAGATCGACCGCATTACCCTGTACACCGACAACGACGGCATCGGCGCGGTCTATACCACCCACAGCACGGTGAACGTCGCCTCCACGGAATTTGTCCTGGAAAACCACCGCGACAGCATGTTCAGCCACCGGACTGGAGGGTCCGCTTACGAGGCTTCCTGGGCAGATGGTTTCGGGTATCTAAACTCGGGATTCATCTCCAAGAACGAATATGTCGGCTTTAAGATCGAAAGCTCGTTGGGCAACGCTTTCATGAACTACCGGCTCCAATATGTGGAACGGGGTAGTTACAGCGGTGGAGCGTGGATAAAGGATGAACCCATGCTGCTGGACAGGAATAACCTCAAATTAATGCTTAACAATAAAAACCCCGATCACGCGGATTTTGGAAAGTATTCCAACCTGTACACCATTGCCTGGCAGGGCGACTATAACCCCAACCGGTGGCAGGCAATTGGGGCGCCCACTCCCGACACGCCGATAGGCACGCACTTTGTTCTGCAAATCAACGACATTGGGCCGGATATTGCCGCGGGCGATATTATCCCCGATAATTACATTCCCGACTCAAGCGCCCGCGTCTGGGCATACCGGCCAGTAGCCGGCCTAGAGAAGACAGCCGAGCACCAGGAAAGACCCGATCCCAATGGCATTATCAACCTCCCCGTGCTACCCAATAACTGGGATTCCCCCATCGAGCCGGGACACGGCTTTAACTTCCATGGAGAGGAATGTTTTGATCCTGTCGTACTGAACGGCAAGATCGCCGAATTTGACGGCAGCTATCCGGGCGATGCGGTTCGTAACAATCCATCCGACACGGCGTTCTTCCTTATCAAGGCATGGGACACGGTTAACCCGGCAGAGGACGAGGACGGCCAGCTTTACGACGCTGTCGTTATCGGCATGAACATCTACCTGCAGGACGATGAGCTGCCGGAGATCAGAATCTACGACCTGAATCCCTACACCGAAACGGAGGTTACGGGGAACAATGTCGGGGAGGCGAACAAAAAGATCACCATGGAAAACGCCCTGTACCCAAGGGGCATTGGCGAAAACATCCTGCGGGGCGGCCTGTACAACGTTAACACTGTACGAGAACTGCTCAGCTCCGGCCACATAGAGCCAAAGCACGGCACCAACGCGCTGCAGCCCAGGGTCAGGAACGCGGACGGCGTCTACGACAGCATCTTGCCCGCCGACGGCTTCGTCCAGGGCGACCGTCCGGAAAATACGTACCACAACGGGACAAGCATCGTTAGCGTTGCACGGGACATGGTTTCCGGAAAAGTTATCCTCCGGGGCTACGCCCACGACAACCAGCTTATCCGCGAGATCCGTGTCCACATCGGAGAAAATCCTTCGAACGATCTGCATGACGTGAATTCCCCTGCCGGAAAAGCCATGGCGATTCTAAGGATAGATGAAAATGCCGCAAGGACCATCGTGCAAAGCGGCGTAACTATTCGAAATCCGCTCTTCGGCATACTCCAGCCGGTGGAGGGAAAAGACGCGTCGGTATACCAGGAACTTCACTGGAAAGACGGCCATTCCGCTGAATGGGCGTATGTTTGGGATACCGAAACGGAACCAAATGCCGACGGTTCGCCCGCCGAAGACATCGGCATATGGGTCGCAGTCATCGATCATCTTGGCGATTCCAAAAATGGTTTGGCAAGCGACGATGACGAGGATGATAAGGATGACTATGTCAATAAAACTTTCAAGAATACGATGAGGGTCGATATAGTGCCGTACATCACCGGATTCCTCCGCTACGGCTACATCCCGCGGTCCGATGAAGAATGGGACGATCCTTCGCCTCGTTACGCGACACGGCGCTCGCGGCAGGGATGGTTCAGCTTCTACCAGGGCGAGCAGAACATAGCAGTACAGGGCTACAACCTCATTGGCGGGACAATGCCTACCAGCCCCCTGCGCCTGCTTTTCGGCACGGGGGGGGGAA
>Ga0082212_10002021_pt1 | contig 29850 bp, 24 predicted proteins | sample TergutNt197P3_FD_71548 | JGI IMG/M metagenome (GOLD analysis project Ga0082212, IMG submission 71548) | Neocapritermes taracua P3 segment gut microbial communities from Petit-Saut dam, French Guiana - Nt197 P3 | ecosystem: Host-associated > Arthropoda: Insects > Digestive system > Gut ...
CACAATTTTATGGAGTATGATTTATTATTACAGAAAAAGCTGACATAAATATCACAGAATGCTTACTTGACATGTATTGTAATTCGCTTATACTGCATGACTTATGACAACTCAACGGCAAGAGATTGCCACAGGTATCACAAGAGATGCGCAAATGTATAGCGAAAAACAACATTCAGACGGCGAGCAATGTGAAATAATTGACCAATATTTCTGCCAAACTGAAGGCAATCCCATGCATACAGAACTCAAACCCGGCATTCACTGGGTAGGATATGTTGACTGGAGTGTCCGTGATTTTCACAGTTTCGACGCCACTCATGGAGCAACTTACAATAGCTATCTCGTTCAAGATGAGATGGTTGCGCTCATTGATACGGTCAAAGGGCCATACGCGTCGCAATTATTGACGAACATTCGCGCTCTCGTACCGTTTGAAAAAGTCGATTACGTCATCTGCAACCACGCCGAGGCCGATCATGCCGGTGCCTTGCCTGCCATCCTCAGAGCCTTACCAAACGCAACCTTGGTTTGCAATTCCAAAGGCCGCGAGATTCTGATGGGTTATTTCGATATTTCCGCTTGGAATATCAAAGTCCTTACGCCGGGCGAAACACTCCGGCTAGGTCAGCGGACCTTGCATTTCCTTGAAACTCCGATGGTTCATTGGCCGGATTCGATGATGACCTATGTCCCAGAAGAAAAGTTGCTTTTCTCGAACGACGCTTTCGGACAACATCTGGCTTCGTCCGTCCGCTTCGACGACCAGTGGAATCTGCACAACATTCTGGTTGAGGCAAAATCGTATTACGCCAATATCGTCGCGCCTTACAGTCGGCAAGTCCTAAAAACTCTTGACGCAGCCGCCTCACTGGATATTCAAATGATCGCTCCAAGCCACGGATTAATCTGGCACAAAAATCTTTCGGCCATTCTGGAAGCCTACACGGATTGGGCCATGGGACGTTGCGTACCAAAGATCGTCATCCTGTTTGATTCGATGTGGGGAAGCACCTCGATGATGGCTGATTCCATCCTTGCAGGTGCCAAGTCCGTTTCGCAAGGGGTTAATGTGCAGCTTCTGCACGCTCGACAAAACTCCCTGACTCGCATTGCAACCGAAATGCTGGATGCGTCTGCGGTTGCATTCGGTTCGGCAACGCTCAACGGCCAAATGATGCCTGCCATGGCCTCGGCACTGAATTACATCAAGGGGTTGTTTCGTTTCGCAAAAAAGCCGTCGTTCGCCTTCGGTTCAGGTGGCTGGAGTATCGGCGGGGCGGAACAGATCGCCAAGTGGTTCGAGGAAATGAATTGGGAACAGGTCGGCGAAAAAACCCGTGCCACTTGGCGGGCAACGCCGGATGTCCACAAGACGTGTTTCTATGCCGGTCAACAACTTGCCCACAGAGCCATCGAACACGGAAAAACCGGGGATAAAATGAATGAATGAAAAGACAAACAATAATCAAAGTGTTTCAAGCAATTGCTTCAAAACCGCTGGCATAATCGCGTTGTAATCGGGGTGCGTGTAACGAAATACTTGAACGGACGTCGCGGCATCATCGGTGCCGTTACGAAATTCCGGGATCAGCTTTCCGTCTTCATTTTTCATAACGGACGTAATATTGACCGGCTCGAAATGAAATACCTCAACGGCCTGACCGTCCTCGCCATTCCCTTCCGCTTTTGCCGGAAGACTCGTGATCCATTGGCCGTCCCGGGTTTGATATATTTCCCGCCCTGCCGCATGAAGGAAAGGTCCGGTACACCACATATTGCGTGCGGATTCCGGCAGGGGTTGCGGTTCTTTGTCCAAAAATCCAAGCGGTTCTTCCTGTGAGAAACTCAGGGCGTAAGCGAAATAGTTTTTCACCGGCGGACACGTGTCCGTAAGCAACTCAGCCTGATTGGGCACGACAAAAAATGTACAAAACGCCTTGCCTGCGGTAACATCATCGGGCGATGGCAACCGATACACGCCGGTAAAACACGGGCACCAGTAAATCGGAAGACCACTGGTCATCAGCCCGACGTAAGCGTTCGGGTCGAGCGCGACGTTCCATTCGGTTTGGTTGCCGTTGGGACCGTTACCAGCATTGACATACACGGCTTTAACTTTTTTGCGCAAAAGATCAGGATTGCGATTGAACGCAACGGCAAAATCACGGCAACTTCCCACCAGGAACATCACAACCAGCTCTTCGGATTGTTCCAACGTCGAGAGAATCAACTCAACACCGCCTTGAAATTCTTCCGGCTGATCAAGTGCCTTATCGTTTGGCGAACGAAGCGGGTCACAAAGCCCGACTTTCCACGGCGGCGGTGACTGGCCGGTGATTTTGGCCATTTGATCCAACGCGGTTTTGCCGAACTCTTCCGGTTTGCGAAAGGCCGTTGCGACATCAAAGATCAGTGCTTTGATCTCCAGTTCTTGCAGACAGGCAAGCAGGGCGAGGTCGTAGTGGTCATCCGGGTCTTGCGGCGGATGATACAGGTCGGTCGAATAAATCATCGGAATGCGCTTTGGTTCCTCCGCGTTAAGCTCGGCCAAAATGCTCAAAAACGCCGACAGCGTGACGATGGTAACAAGGGTGATTATTGATCGGGTCATGGGTGTTTGCCTTTCATTGGTATCTATCTCAGAATTCATCGCGGTATTGATAAGGGTTGACCGACATGATTTATTCCGGTTCAATCATTTCCCGTAATTTTTGAACGAGGTGATGTACTGTTGTTGATGGGTTATACTTCCATTCTTCACCGGGGAATTTCTTTTTCGCCAGTTTCAATACGTTTTCCGCATGTTTTACGGCCTCTTGTTCATCGCCGCGTTTGAAAAGGAGATTAAAGAGGTGACCGGATTTTTTGTAATCCTCCTGAAACCCGACTGAAAAGAGGCATTCGTTAAGTTTTTCGATTGTTTTACCTCGCTGCAAACTTTCATCAACCGCTCGACCTCGAGGAAAATGAAAGAAAAACCAGACTTCCATTTGACGATTGCTGTAAACGACTTTGATGTCATTTCCCGCCAGGTTGAGTGCCTCGACAAACCGGTTGTGTGGTTGCTCAATATCTTCCACATCCAAAACAACCCAGACTTCATCATACTTCAGTTCAGCATGTTTGGCAATGGCACATTCGACAACCTGTCTTTGATTCCCTTCACGGAACTCGACAATAAAAGGTTCCAACGTTCCTTTGGGAAGAAGCGTTTTAAAAGCGTTGAAATAATTCGGTTCCGTTTTCTTGCCGTTGGTCACTACCAATATCTGGCGGCGTTCCATTCTGCGTTCGCTCAACGTGGTGCGTTCAACGCTTTGCCGCTCTCTTCGCGGCGGTAGTTTTTGTTTGCGGTAGTTCATGGTTCATCCGCCTGATCTGCCAAATATTGCGTGTGATCCGAAAACTCTTCGAGAATCGGGATTCCACCGTATCGTCCTTCCAGATATTTTTTCTCATAAGATGCATCTCGACGCTCCGAAGCACCATCGTCTTTTTTAAACTCGGCCAGAGAATAAAGCCGCGTTTCCTGTTGGTGATTTTTTTCGAGAAACCAAATCTGATCCCGTCGAAATAACGGTTTGCCCAATCGCTGAGAGTCGCTTTTCATTAACGTCACATCGTGGGTCGTAATAATCAACTGTGCCTGTTTCGATTCCTTGTGAAAGTAGCGGATCAACTCCCGTGAAAGCAAAGGATGCAACCGGGCGTCAAATTCGTCAATAATAAAAATCAGGTTTTCGTCGATCGCCTCTAAACAGAAAACAGAAAGGTCAATCAACCGATGCGTACCGGCTGACGCGACATCCAAAGGTAACTCATAAACCACATCATCAACGATATGCTCGGTGATGATGTGATCATTTGCATACTCAAGAGAATCTCGAAGCATATCCAAGAAATCTCGCTTCTTCTCAGGTGTAAATTGTGAATATCCCGCAAAACTTAACGCTATTTTTTCAACTTGTTTTTCGGTAATCTTTTTCTTTTTAATTCCTGAAATGCCAACATCCGCCACCTTGATTAATGCAGTGAGCCTGTCGAGATACTCGTTTTTGAAAGATAGTTTCTCATTTGACTCCAATGCAAGTACAATCCTCATTTGATAAAAAAAGCCAAGCACCTGTTTTGAAATGTCGCCATCAAAATTGGCGCAGACCGAAATGAAAAGGGCGTTGGGGCGGGTTTTGGTTTGCAAACTTTCCCCTTCAGGAAAATTTGATAAATGAAAGTCGTTTTCGATTCGGTTGAAATACTCTTCTTCATCAATATAAAGCCACTCACCAACGACTTTCTCCGTTGTCAGCTCAAACCCATATCGATACTCCCGTTCAGCTTGGCGAAACCGGATTTCAAACATCGAAGCAGGATTATCACGCTGCACAAACTTGAAAGGAAAAACGGGAATGTTGTCCCCCGACTGCCCCTCACGAACGGAGTTGATGACAAAATCCCTCATAAAGTGAATTGCTTTAACGACATTGGTTTTCCCACTGGCATTGGCACCATAAATAATGGCGGATTTTAAAACATCACCTTTTATATCAGGGATCACATTCGTCGCATCAATATCCTCCTCACGGAGTTTTTTGACCCGCTCCATACTGAGGGTGACTTTCTCGTTCACCGACTTGTAATTGGAAAATGTAAAATCGAGTAACATGGGAAACCTCCTGTCAATGTGAAAAAATCTCAAATATCTGCGTACAACAATTATACACTATAAAATATTATGCAAAAATCCAATTTTGAGATTTTTTCTCATTTATTCCGAGTTTTTCAGAGAACCCCCATATATCTTGATAAACGAGGCGGATATTACGTTGTTTCGCAACAATTGCAAACTCTGGAGGCACGCATAAATACGCCCAAAACATCAATCGCATCAATTGCCACACCGTAACCAGGGGTGTAAAATGGAATTCCGGTTTGACAAAAAGCAGACAATTCAAAATCGAAACAGGTGACGCGATGATTAGTGTCAAAGAGCTTGCCGGATGGTGCCGACGTTCGGCCATTATGTTGAACGCCGGGTTGGACGTTTTGACCGTGCTGGAACGTGAGTCGGGTCAATATGCACGTAGCGAAACGTATGTGCCGCCGGGAGTGGCCGGACCTATACCGCCGCCTGTGCAGGACGACTTCGACGAACCTGATCCGCACAATTACAGCGAACGCATCCGCAGGCGTGCGGTGGCTTGGCAGGAAAAGATGGGAAAACGCCCACGCAAACCGCCTGTTTTCCTGTACTCCAACATGCGAAAACTTTGCGGTTACGCACTCGGACGCGTCCGTGACGGTGCGACCCTGTTCGAAGCCTTTTCCGAAGTCGGTGGTCATTTCCCGAAGCTGTTCGTTCCGATGATCGCCGTGGCCGAGCGTTCCGGCTCACTGGGTGAAACCTTTACCGAACTTGCCCGCTATTACGAGTACCAGCTCAAACTCAAACGCGAATTCTGGCAGATGATGATTTATCCGATCTTCTGCCTGAGTTTTGCCGTTGTCGTGTGCCTTCTGTACATTCTCATCATGGGGGCTTTGGGATACTCTGTCACAATACTTGGTATCCGTTGCGAAGGCGTTGCCGGCGTGTTCAAATTTCTGGGCTTTTGTGGTTGTTTCGTGAGCATTTGTGCGACCATCTTTTACGTGTTCAAGTATTTCTTCACCGCCGGGAACAACATTTTGCACTTTGCCCTGAATGTCATTCCCAAGATCGGTAAGGCCATGCGATGCTTTGCGATGGCACGCTTCACCTGGGCATTAAGTTTTACGACGAAAACCGGCATGGATATCAACGAGGCGGTTTTGCTTGGATTTGACGTGGCATCTTACGCACCGATCAACACCCATGCTGGCAAGGTACTTGAGCAAATGGAACACGGTGTCAGTCTTCACGAGGCTTTTTCCAAAACGCACGGTTTCCCACACGAGTTTCTCATGTACCTGCAAACCGGTGAACAGTCGGGAGAACTGCCGGAATCATTGGCCCGGCTCTCCGACGAATACTCCGAGCAGACCAAGCTTCACATGAAATTTATTTCCGTCTTGTGTTATTTTGCCATTTTCTTCTTCATGGTTGCCGTTATGGTTTCGCTCATTTTCTCGATAGGACAGGCATATTTAGGAACGCTCAACAGCTTTATCGACAACCCGATGGGAAATTGAGCCGTTGACAAACCGTGAACGGCGGTCACAGCGTGACCGCCCTACCTTTTTTGCGATGACTTCATGCACGGCTCTGGTCAGACATCAGAAGAAGAATCGCAAGCTGGCGGAATAAATGTCAGCACTTGCACGGTAGCGTCCTTGTGATGTGCCATCGGAGTGGACGTACTCAAACATCATTCGCGTATTCGGATTCAAGTACCAATTCAGGCCGACAGACAGGTCAACGGTGCGACCTCCGGCGCGGAATAACCCGTTGTCGTTAAAGTAAACGCGGTCGGCATCGGTGAATCCCCATTGAGTATATAATTCCCATGCCCCCCATGATCTCGCGGTATTGACTTCCGCGTAACCGCGAGATGTTGAAACGCACTCTTTGGCCGTGTTGAAATTCCGTCTCGTTTTTACATGACCGGGCGCACCGATTTTCTTGTCATACGCCCGACTGTCACCGGTCAGGAACCAACGCGCTTCGATGTAACCGCCATACATGCTTCGACCGTTGCCGAAAGTGCCGCCGAAGAGTTCCGACGAAATTCCCCACGGGCCGCATCCCCACGCCATTTCCAGGCCGCCCTGATTGTAATTCGACGCATTGACCGCCGTGATGTCATACCAATTGTTGGCAGCACGAAAACCTCCGATACTCGCCATGCCGGGGGCATTGTTGTAATTTCTGCCGCCGGCAAGATCGTAGTAAAGATAATGGCCGCCGAAGTGAAGGTAATCTTCCCCGTCGTGAGAGCAATAGGGCAGGAACGTCAATCGGGAATTAAAAATCGCACCCTGGTGGTCGGCGGTATGGTATTTGATGCCATCCATCCGTTGAGCGGCAAAGAGACCGTTAAACCATCGCACCCGATCCTCGGCGAAGAAGTAGGTCTGCCCGATACCAAATCGGCGTTCCGGGCTGAACACCTGAACGGCGGTTGTCCGTTCCATCGCGGTTGTATTATTTGACGATGCCGTGTAGCTCATCCCGCTTTCGACCTTAAAATGACCGATTCTCACGTAGTTCAGCCAGGGAACATTTTTTGCTCCCATGTAAACATCCTTGAGCCGGATGCCATTGTTTCCTCTTGGCACATCATCGTAACCAAGCTCGACTTTGTAATCGAAAATGCCATAGCCTTCCCCACTGACGTCAATTCGTGCTTCACGCAGGCCGAGGATGTTGGACTGATAAGGCGTGCCACCCCATTTCGTATGGGGGCCGCTAAAATTCACGGTATCCAAAAAAACGCGTCCGCCGACATTGGCGGTGAACGTATTTCTCGTGACGGTTTTATCTTGCTTCCTCCTCATTTCGTTTTCCAAAACATAGAGGCGTCCCATGACATCCTCATACGGATCATGATCACGGGCATAAGCGGGGTTAGCGGGTTCGTACGTCGTGACAGGCCCAGGTGCGTAAACAGGTTCGACCGTCATTCCAGGTTCAAGTACGTAAACAGGTTCGTTCGTCTCCGGTGGAGCAAGCGAGAAAACAGGCGAGAGCGTCGGTTCAGGAGTCGTTGGGAAATCAAGAGCCGGTTCTGCCACAAGGGGCGGTGCAAGCGTAGGCTCAAGAGTCGGAGCATAATACTCACCGGTGATGATTTGTGCAAAAACATGACTCGTGGAAAAGGCCGTCAACAGGACGGTCATTAGCAAAAAAGCGGTTAATCTCATCGAATGCATCCTTACAAAGATTCGGTTGAAAAGTGGGTGTCACTACCATACAAAGAAGATTTGCCTGAATGTTATCGACCTCAAATTTTTCTTTGAGGTGACAATACTTTGCAAGACAAGGAAAAGCAAAAAATTAGGTATTAGACAATAACTACATCAAACATTTCCAGAATAATCCGCCTTCGGCCAATTGATAAGAATAATCATAAGAATAAAATCTGCGTAAACCCGAATGATCTGCGTCATCTGCATACTGAAAAAGAACGTTTCGCTTCGATCCTTTTCACCGACCGCCGTTGATGCGTATCGTCTGGTTATTAATATAGGCCGCCGCATCGGATACAAGAAAACGGACGACCACCGCGACTTCGTCGGCGGTTCCCCAGCGTTGGGCAAGCGATTCGGTAGCGACACGATTGTCGGTGATATGTGATGCCGTTTCACCCCATGTTGTTTTGATCCAACCCGGCGCGACGCAATTGACGCGAACCTCCGGTGCGAGACTGCGGGCCAATGATCGGCTGAAACTCTGCACCGCACCTTTTGCCGTTGCATACAGTTGTGCCGTTTCGCCTGCCATGCCGTGTTCAACACCGTCCCAACCGAAAAAGACGATTGTACCTTGGCATCGGTCTTTCATGTGATTGCCGAAAAATCGTGCAATACGTATTGCGCTAACAACATCGACCTGCCATAATTTTGCAAGACGTTCACCAAACGACAGATGTTTCATTGCCGCACTCATAAGATCAATCCCGGCGGCCAACACGAGAATGTCCGGCGCAGAACACAAGTTCGACACGTCTTCAATCAGCCGGTCTTGCTCCGCATCGAGCGTCAGATCGGCATAAACCGTTGAGATAACCACATCGGGATGATTGGCTTTCAGTTCCGCAGCAAGCGACTCAAGCGACTTGCGGTTGGTGTGACCGTGCAGAATGAGATCGGTACCCGAACGGGCAAATAGTCTTGCCGTTGCATGGCCGATCCCGCCGGAAGCCCCGGTCACCAGAGCCGTTTTTTGCGAAAGAGACGGAATCGTCGGACTGATCACAACTCCACCACTTGGTCCTGCCCACCGTCAGGTTTTGGCAAAAATTCTCTCAACAACGGGATAAGGTCGCCGGGGTCCTCCGGGACTTCTTCAGATATTTCGTCAAATTTTTCATCTGACGCTTCCGAGTAAGGTAAGAGCCAATGAGGCCGGGCCGGATACGGACTGGCATATTTCGTCAACGGCGGTTGCACCCGTTCATCTTCTCCGGCAGGACGTTGCACGGTGTAGGAGATAGAGGGTAGAAATAACATTACAGAGTGGGATAGTGGTGTATTGCTCCAAAAATCCGGTGCGGGACGAACAGATGTACGTCCATTGACCTCGTTACGGATTTCCTCCGAAACCTGTTCCGCACCGTAATCCGGTGCTCGTCTTACGTTTGGGTCAGCTTCCGACAAGTTGGAAAAAGCGGTACGGGAATTATCCAGCCAACCTCGAAACAACTGCGCCGATGCCTGTTCCGGCAGCATCCATGAAAACATACCCACCGCAATGGCCAATATAAATAATCTTCTCATGGTTCGAACCTCCAAGGTAGGGCGGCCACGCCGTGACCGCCGCGATGTCTCAAAACTTCAAGCCGAACTTATCGCCGTCACTTCCACTACTCAGGCCGCCTTTGAGCGGGCCTTTGCGCGGATTTTTTACTTTCACCGGATCAAGCGGGGCTTCCTTGCGTTCGACAACAGGCGTTGCGTCCTCAGCTTCCGGCGGTAATTCCACCGGCGTCATCAACTGTTTCATTGAAAGGCTGATTTTGCGGTTGGTCGCATCAACCGACAGCACCATAACATCAACCCAATCACCTTCCTGTACAATTTCCGAAACTCTGCCGACACGTTTGAGCGAAAGCTCGCTGATGTGTACCAGCCCCTCGACACCGGGAAGTAGCTCGACAAAGGCACCGAAGTCCATGATTTTTGAGACTTTTCCGCGAACAGCCGATTTCGGTGCAAATTTTTCCTCCGCCGTGAGCCACGGGTCGGTCGATTCGTCACGATAACTGAGCGAAATTCTATTTTTCACCTCGTCAATGTTCGTGATCCTTACCTTGATTCGCATTCCTTCTGAAATGACGTCGCCGGGATGTTTGACTCGTCCCCACGCAAGGGCACTGATTGGCAGAAAGCCATCAACGCCACCGAGATCGATAAACGCACCGGAATCGATGAGTTTTCTTACCAAACCGTCTCTGATTTGCCCAATTTCCAGTTCACTGAACACTTTTTGGCGGTTTTCCTCACGTTCGCGTTCGAGCAAGGCACGGTGACTCAGCACAAGATTGCGCCGGGCGGGGTTGCACTCGGTAACGATGCACATTAATTTTTGTCCGACAAACTCGGCGGCATTTTCGACACGGAAAACAGAAATCTGGCTCATTGGAATAAACGCCCGCAGGCGATTGACTTCGCATTCGAGTCCGCCGGTGTTGTGGCCGGAGACTTTCGCCTCAACCACCATGCCTTCTTCAACTTGCGACCAATCCGCGATGTCTGCCGCTGCCGTGGGAAGCGACAATTCGTACAATCCTTCGTCAGCGAGAAATCGTACAACTTTCACTTCGATGGTGTCGCCGGAATTTGGTAACTCTTTGAACTGCTTGAGCGGCACGGCACCTTGCTCACGCCCTCCCAGTTCAACGAAAGCACTGTCACGGCCAATTGAGACAATTGTTCCTTGGTATTTCGTGTCCGTTTCGATTTGCGGCTGGGCGGCAACCTTGTCGGCACTGGTCAAAATGGAGTCAAGCTCGTTGTCACCAAAGATTTCCGCAAATTCCTCTTCCAAATCATCAGAGAGGTCACCGTGAATAGTTGGCACGGGAATTTTGGCTCGCAGAGGGTGTGGGGAGGGGGCAGGGGGCAGAGGGCAGGGATCAGGTGAGAGTAACTGATCTTTGACCACTGAACCCTGATCACTATTTACTAAATCCTGCTCCCTGCTCCCTGCTCCCTGCTCTCTGACATCCGAATCAAAAACCACTTGGCCGGTTTTCAGAGCAGGCTTCGGGCTTTGGGCTTCGGGCTTCGGAATTGAGGTCTGGGCATCCTCCTGAAGTCCGAAGTCTGAAGTCTGAAGTCCGTCTTCTCCGTTTTCAGTGACGACGGGCACGGCCGGTTTGGGGCGATATGCATCTGGATTTCTTTGCGACCCGATCAAAATACGCTGTTTCGGTGCTGCTTGATCCTGTTCGTCATCAATTGTGGCGAGTTCGGATTGATTTTCAACGGTCGGGGACGAATCGGTGGTTTCCTCGGAAAAAAACATGGCGGGACAGGGGTATGGGGATAGAGGGAAAGGGACAGGGTGCAGTGAATAAACTGACCCCTGTATTTTACTCACTTTGAATCGAAAATGAAACACCCCCCTGAATATTGTTTTTGGATGAAGAAAAACGGTCACATCATCACGAAAAAAAGACTTTGGTACAACCGTTGTAACCGTTGCAATTGCGAATGTTTTGTCAAGTTAACAATATTTTCCAATTTACTCTAAAAAAATCAAGCGGATTGCTTACTTGTAACCTAATATAACATTGAAAGCGTTCGGCGACTAAATGTGATTGAACCGCCAACAAGTCCATTCCAGAAACAAGCCATTCAGGGGTCATTTTCATGTCCGAAACCAACAAAGTCAATCCGGTCGAACTGAATCAAATCAATACGACAATCGAAACCCTCGCGGAGGAAAGCGAAGACACGCTTCGCAACATGTATTTGACCTTCCGCCTCGGGAATGAAGATTACGGAATCGAAATCCGTTACGTGACCGAAATCGTGGGGATGCAGAAAATCACCGAAGTGCCCGACATGCCGTCTTTTGTCAAGGGCGTTGTCAACCTCCGCGGCCAAGTGATTCCCGTACTCGACATGCGTTTGCGATTCAATATGGAACCGCGCGACTATGACGAGCGAACTTGTATCGTTGTGGTCAACATCAATTCCTCGCAAGTGGGGTTGGTCGTCGATACGGTCAACGAAGTGCGCAATATCAACGACGATCAAATTTCGCCTCCGCCGCGCACCGCCGGTGCGGCCAGTGCCCAATACATCCAAGGCATGGGCAAGGTCGGCGAAGAAGTCATTATTCTGCTCGAAGGGCAGCGATTGCTGTTCGAACAGGAAATGGCCGCGTTGAGCTTTTAGCGAAAAAGCGATAGCAATATTTTTATGCAATCAGCGGCGACACGGTCGCTGATCATGGTGTTTAGCTCCTGAAGAATGGTACGTCCCGACTCGTTGTCGGGCGTGCCGTTTTTTTGTTCGCTTGGCATGTTATTGAACTTGGAAGTAAAAGTCCTCTATCGGCCCGTCAGGAGGAACGATTAGCCGGAAGGCAAGGTGTCGGTCGTAAGGCCGAATCCGAAGCTGTCATGTTTTCTTGGTGTGGCAAACCGCTGCCCCGACGAACAGAAACCTGATACTGGGCGTCTGCCCTTATTGTACCCCACCAGTATTTTGACATTGGGGATTTTACGAAACCGGAGTAGAATAGTCGAGCCAGAAAAAATTCATTTTGTGGTTAAGGTTACCCAAGCTTCAATGTAACGGGCTAATTGGTGGAAGTCGCTTCCCACGGTGACCGGTCGGGCGTAGGCACGGAGGATCGAAAGATCAATCAGGTCGTGGAAAGGCGTGAAAATCAGTTCCAAATTGCCGGTGACCGAAATCATCACGGCGTCTTTTTCCGCTTCACACAAGGCGCGGTAAGCTCCGACACCGAGTTGGCTGCCGAGAATAATATCAAAGGCCGTTGGAGTATGGCAGCGGCATTCGTAACCGAACTGCAAACCGACCATCTTGCGTGACTTGCCGGTGCGGTGCTTGTATTCGTCGGCGATGAGCCGTCCGAGCCGGCTGGTGTATTTGAGTTGCGATACCGGAAAGTGCCCGAAACTGTCCGGTTTGAGCGACACGTACTCGTCATGCGAGAGGCACATCTTGATTTCCGTGAGCGGAAGGTATTCGGCGATTCCCTCGGAAATGGCGACGACGTAGCTGTTTTTGCCTTCTTTTTCGCGGGCGATCAGCACGTCGACGCAGCGGTCAACCAGTTTTTTGACGTCGATGACCTTTCGCATGATCGGCGTGCGTTCTTCGTTGCGGATGACTTCGCCGGTGGCAGGGTCGCAAGCGTCCTCTTCCATCTCCCATTCTTTCGGGATGTCTTCCAGTCCGATGACCATGCTTGCTTCACCGGCCACCATCGCACCGTAAGCGAGCCAAGCGGCTTTCCGTCCCATCAACTGGCAGATGTAACCCGTGTGTGTCGCTTCGGAGTCGGCCAAAAGGTTACGCAATTCTTCCGCAAGGAATTCGACGGCCGTAAAGTAACCAAACGTGAAATCGATTCCCTGGTAATCGTTGTCGATCGTTTTCGGCAGATGCACCACCTTGATGCGATGTTCGTCGGCGGAGAGTTCGTTTTGCACCAATTGGAATTTTGCCGCCGTGGTCAGCGTGTCGTCACCGCCGATTGAAATGAGGACGTCCACGTCCAGCGAGCGGAGGGCACGGTAAACGTTCATTAACGGCTCACGTTTTTTGGCGTCTTTGAGGTCATCGGGATGTTTCAGCGACTTGCCGGGGTTGGCCCGGGCTGTTCCCAAAATGATTCCACGCGAGGAACGCAAGCCTTCGCGAATGTCTTTGTCGAGGCGGGTGTACGCGACGCCTTCTTCGAGCGTGTTACCTTGTTTGTAGTTTTCAAGGTGCGTGTAACCGTTGAGCATTCCATAGACTTCGATGCCCGCCCGCGCGAAGCAGAGGGCCGCGCTGCCAATGACCGCGTTGGCCGAAGGAGCCGGGCCGCCGGAAAACAGAATAGCGACCTTTTTGATATTTGTATTCGTAAGTTGTGGACTGGCAAGTGGAAACGTCATTGATGATTCTCCAAAAAATCAGGCACGCCGGCCAAAAAGTATGAGCGATCGTTTTGATAACTGCACCAAGTCAAACCGCTCGGCACAAAAACAACGGTTTATTATCCCGAATTTCGGCTTTTTGTCAATGGAATCAAGCCGAGTTCAGAATCTCGAATATCGGGGGTGTCGTAAAACATTCTGCGTTTTACTTTGCGTAATTTCAGTACATTTTCTACTGATCACTGTGAAGTACCGCACAGAGGGAGCCCATGTTGTTGGCGCGGCGGACACGCCTTTGTGCCACCAGCGCGCAATCAATCGGGCTCCGGTTTGTTTCAAACGCATGTTCACACCCTCACCAGGCGACACATCCGCCGCAAGCCTTTTGTTTTTATCTACTTGCGTCTCGTTTTCAATTTTCTCTCAGTGACCGCATGAGTTTTTCCGGCCGGCCGGATTGTTGGCGGCGGTGTGTCTGCCAGGTCGAAAAGTTTTTTCAGTTCTGGACGCGGTTTGGGGATCATATAAACCTCCCTGCCGCTCGGAACACTCACGCGTATGCCGCATAATCCAGATATACTACAAACGGCGACAAATTGTATTTTTCACACGGAGGCACAGAGGCACAGAGTTGACTTTAACCTTTGTGCCTCTGTGCCTTGGTGTGAAATCCTTAGGCGTTCGCCAGAAAATAGTCAGCAAACATAGAGCAGGAATTGATCTTGGAGAAAATATGTAAAATTGATAAACTTCTCTTCTCTTTAAATGTTCATGGAGGAGCAGATGTTGCCACGCCCTGATGCCAAAACAATTTTGACCGTTAAAGATGCAGCCAAGAAACTCAAAGGCTCCCTCCGTCGCGCGTTTCAAGCCCAAGTCGTGCTTGACCACTGCGGTGGAAATATCAGTCATGCGAAAACCCTTTTCGGGTGGAACCAACCGACTCTCCGGCGTGCATTGCAAGAACGCGAAACCGGTGAAATCATTCCCGATCGTCAACGATCAGGACGAACAACGTTTTCCGAAAAATTACCGAACCTACAAAACGACATCTGCTCGCTTGTTGATCCGAATTCGCAAACGCATCCGACCTTTGGCAACACGTTTCGTTACACGCGCATGACCGCCCGAGCCGTCCTTGAAGCACTCGTACAAGAAAAGGGATACAAGAAAAAAGAACTGCCCGCCGAAAGCACGATGCGTTGTTAACGGACTGGAAAACAGTTCGCGAGTGGACGAAAACCATGCGGTGGTCGGACATTCCTCCGAACGTTTACTGGATAGACAAAATCTACGAACGGGGAGTGACGTTGAATAAACATGAACTCAAGCCATACTCGCAGCGGCTGTTACGAACACCAAATATCGAAAAATGGAGTATGATCATTGAACAACAAAAATTTGCTTGATATTTTCCGGCGAAAGCCTTACGCTTCAGGAAAGGTATGGTGGAAAAAAATGTTCTTTTGGTTTCCACTGGGAATGCTTGGATTCTTCGAAAACTTGACGCTTTTCGTTGAGATTGGCGAACGCCGTTGGGTCATGAACAATCTTTCGAATGAAAAATCCGACAATGCCTTCCGGATCGAACGATTCTTTGTAACGGAAAATCCCATCGCCGTTTTGTACACCGCCGCCAAGAACGTAGAAATGGAAACCGTGTTCTCGCCCCCGGAGAATGGTCTCGTGTTTGAGAAGATCGTTTGGCCGTAGCTTGAACGCATCTTCCACCGTTCCACCAAGGAATGAATACAGCATTGTCGGCGATGCGAGCAGAAGTTCCGTCGAAACGATCCGGGAACCATCCATAACGTGAACAAAAAACAGACCGCCGTCTCCGCCAAGAGTATCGGTCAGTCGCTGAAACCGTTCCAATTCAATAATAAAATCCGACGACGCATTCGTCCGTTTCATCGTTTCATGATATACCGCAACAAATTCTTCGAGATGTTCACCGGAAGTGTCGAAGACGACGCGGAGATTCGATTTCATTGCTCTGTTGACGTTTTTTCGAACTTTATGCTTGTATTCGTTCCAAATGACCTCCGGGGTACGGTTCAAACGGACAACGACGTTTTTTTGTTGCTCGATCAGTTCGCCAAGTTGCCTTGAAACCAATCTGTCACGAAACAGGTCTTCCCGGACAAATTCCGAAACGGCATTGCGACGCTTCAGTTCTTCGGAAAACAGCTTGAGAAACTCCGTTTCCGTCGCGTTGCGGCATTGTGTTGGGCCCTCAAACAGCGGTCCGCCGTAACCAAACGGCGAAAGCAGATGAATACCGGCTTGACAGTCCGTAAATGCCGGATGTGTTTGCAACTCCAAATAATGAAACGGATAAAGAATCTGCCCCGAATCCGACGTGAGGAAAACAACTGCGGCACTACGATAATACTTCGGCGTAAGGAATTCAAGAAAGCCAGGATGATCGTGTGGACGCCGGAACTCAGATTTCCTCCAAACTGCGAGGTAACGCTCACGATCTTCAGGATCGTCCAATTCGAGCCAGCAAAGCAGTGGAGAAGGCATATTGTGTTCTGTCAATCGCTCAGAAGTATTTTTCCAACACATCAATGATCCGCAACATGTGTGATTCATTATATCGTTGATCGCAAGGAATTGAAAGGCCGTGTCCATAGATTCCATTCAAAAGGCGGGTCTGATTCTCTGACACATACTTGGGTAACGGCCAGTGAATCGGTGTGTAAACGTCATTCTTAACCAAATGGTCTTTCAGCTTTTGACGATGATTTTCATCAACCCAAATCGGCATAAAAAGTGGACAAACGTCATTGGGCAATGAATGAAAAACAGGGTGTAACAAGGAAAATTTTTGTAGTTCCTTTTCGAGGAATAAATAATTGCCCCTTCTTTGATGATAGATGAAATTCCAATCGGTTTTTGCCAAAATCTTTCGGGAAACAGCACTGATTCCAAAAGGAGTTAAAGTATTGTCCAAATGCTCTTCCGCTTTTGCAAGCAACAACCGTGCCTGTTCCTTTTTGCCAAAGTTGCCATCATTCATGTAACTGTGTTTCAAAAGAAAGGCTTCCACACGGGTTTTGACAAAAACGTCATCACTCGCATCCGGAGCAGATATCCTCCCTGATTCTGAACAGTCCAAAAGGAACCCGCCATCGGGGATACCAAGCCATTTTCTTATACTGCCAAGATAATAATCGGGACAACATGTCAAGGGAAAACGCGATAATAAGGAATGCGTGACGTCTTCAATGACGATACTCCCGTCGGATTGGATCGCCTCATATTTTTCTCGCAGACAAGCAAGCGTATCAAAACCGAAATAAGAATGCAGCAACACGACGCCGGGTTGTGTATCTTGATATTGATGCCGCCATTGATCCATATCAAGACCAAGATCATGATCCACTTGGTAGAAATGGAGAGCATATCCGGCATTGACAAACGGTGCGATCACCGACCCACCCGTGTATTCAGGAAGCAGTACGGATTTTTTTTTCGGCTGGAGATGTTGGAGCAACAAACTGCAAGCATTACGTCCGGTTGAAGTCATGATAAGATGATTCGATACCGGAAATTTATCGGTCAGGCAAGTCGGTAGCGTATCTCCGTTTCCCATCATATCACGGGGGGCAAACCAGAATTCACTACCGATTTCATTGATGTTTTTTATGTTATTCATGACACTGTAGCATAAAATTAGTGAATAATTCTTTTCCTTGCGTTGTGGAGCGTTTGAATCGTTTCATGGCGTGAAGGCCAACTCGCCTCCCGAACCATGCCCAACGCCTCACGCTGCTTGATATGATCGCACGTCCGAACCCGATAAATCGTCTTGTCTTATTCACACGGATGACACAGATGAAACCGATGACCACTGATCTGATCTGTATCAGGTGCTCTGACTTCCTGACATGCCTCTCGCGTCACTTCGTTTCCTTCATTCGGCGATACCATGTTTGCGTGCGATGGTTCTTAGAATATGTCTTTAACTGGCGAAAAGCCGCTTGCCGCAGGGCGATTGGCCTTGCGGCGGGGGTAAAAAACATGTTACGCTTCCGTTTTCAAGAAGATCAATCCTTTTCAACGAAAGGCGTAACATGGAAGTGAAAACCCATTATGACACAGACTTGACCGACAGACAATGGCAAATCATCAAAAAATTCATCCCCAAACAGAAACTCATCCGCAACAGAAATAAGGACCGAAACAAAATTTGCCGGCGACGCATCATCAACGCCATACACTATGTGGTGCGAACCGGTTGTCAGTGGCGAAATTTGCCGCATGATTTTCCCAAGTGCAGTAATGTTTTTAGGGCGGTTTATAACGGTTGCCGGCTTGAGTGAAGTCCATGTTCGGTTAGATTTTTGCAAACGGTGCTGCGACCGGTCGGCGTGAAAGGTTTCGTGGTGCTGCCAAAACGCTGGATTGTCGAGCGCACCTTCGCGTGGATCAACAAATACCGACGAAACGCGAAGGATTATGAACGAAACACCGAATCAAGCAAAGCCATGATTTACATCGCCATGACTTCCCGAATGCTGAAATTGCTCGAAAAACACGAATCGGCCGGTTAAAGACTTATACTAAGAATCAAGAGGAGATTTCTGGTATTTGTTTTTTTCAATTCTTTGAGCGTTCCTTTCTCTTACATCACATACTTGATCAACACAAAACCGCCGATTAACAGGACGGTGAAAAGAATGGCGAGCAGGTTGAAATAACGGTCGATCCAGCCCTTGATTGTTGGGCCGAAGAAGAACATCAACGTTGCCACGGCGAGAAATCTTGTGCTGCGACCGATGATGGAAGCGAGAATAAACATCGGAACGGCAATGCCGCAAACACCGGCGGCGATGGTGAAAACCTTGTACGGAATCGGTGTCACCGCCGCGATGAAGATTGCCCAAAAACCGTAGAGGTGATACAGTCCTTCCTGAGCGGGTTTATCAACGTATTGGGAATCGGTTCGGTCAATTCCGGCGGCAATGTCACCGGCAACCCAAGCAAAATCTTCACGGCTGAAAAGATACGTATAAAAGAAATCATGGGTTGCGTCCCACAAAACCATGCCGATATAATAACCCAGCAAAGCCCCCAACACCGACCCGACGACCGACACGCCGGCGTACCAGAACGCATGTTTCGGCTTTCCGGCGGAGAGAGCGATTTGCAAAACGTCCGGCGGGATCGGAAAAAACGAGCTTTCCATGAACGCCAGTATGAACAACGCCGGCGAACCATATGGCGTGTCGGCCCAAGAAAGTACCCAGTTGTAAAGACGGCGAACCATCCCCCGCTTCGGCGTTGCGGTCACTTCCTGGTTTTCGTCCTCTTTCGACATGCCTCAATCCCTCTTTGCACATTGCGGCGGTCACGGCGTGACCACCCTACCATGAAACGCTACAACCCACATTGTAGCATTGACAAAGCACTACGCAAATATCTCCTCAAAATTAATGGGACGCACACCTTCGAGACTGTCGGCGAGCTTATTTAGGGCTTCGGTTTCGATTTGCCGGACGCGTTCACGGGTCAAACCGAGCGTTTCGCCGACTTCTTTGAGCGTATGCTGCGGGTAGTCATCCAGCCCAAAACGCATTCGCAACACGGCGGCTTCTCGCGGGTCCATGACTTTCAATTGTTCCATGACGAAGGTCAGGTTGTCACTTTGCAACAGTTCCTCGTCGGGTGTTCGCGAACGTTCGTCCATGACCATTTCGCCGAGCGTCCAACCGGAATCGGTCTGGTCGGTTTGTGGCGTCAGATTATAAATGAGAATCGCCTTTTTGATAATCGGCAGCTTTTTGCGAGGTAACCCCAAAACCCGGGCGATTTCTTCCGGTGTCGGTGTACGCCCGAGTTCATCGACCAGCCGGTTGGTTGCACGTCGCCATTTTGAGAGCAGTTCGACCATATACGCCGGAATGCGGATCGTTTTTGCCGAGTTGATGAGTGCCCGTTTGATCGATTGTTTGATCCAATAGCTGGCATACGTCGAAAATCGCGTGCCAATGGACGGGTCGAAACCTTCCACCGCGCGAAGCAATCCCAGATTGCCTTCTTCGATGAGGTCTTGCAAGCTCAACCCCTTGCTCGTGTAGCCGCGGGCGATGTTGACCACCAGCCGCAGGTTGGCCCGTACCATCAGGTCGCGGGCTTCCATGTCACCCTGTGCGATGGCCGCAGCAAGTTGCAGTTCTTCTTCTGCAGTGAGCAGCGATGTTTCGTTGATTTCCCGGAGGTAGGTTTCCAGAGGTGATTGCACCGAGGTGTTTGTCGAAAGATCGTCATCCATCAGGGACAGCGAATCACGCGATTTCGTTTTGACCGATTTCATGGGGGAGGCACCAGTTGTTTTTCATTGCAAAATCCGCATTCGCTTCCAATGATGTGAAACGAATCCAATTCTGTTGATCAACGTCAAAACAGAACCTCTCCTCACTACGGAACAGACCGGGGCATTTTCACAAAATGACCGCCAAAAGGGGAAAAAGTCCGAACACAGGAGAAAGCTTGTGTCGCTAATAACGATTTTGACGCGGATCGTGAGTTTTTAAACGATATAGGTTAAGTGTTCAAAAACTACTGCCAGACAACAATCCCTAGCCATTACGCCCGGTGACTTTCCATAATTTTCCGAGAGATGCAAGTCGATAAACTCACATACTACATTTTTTATCGTCTCAACTGAGAAAAAAATAAACCCCAATCGGTTCTTTGTTGATTGGGGCAAAAATAACGATTACACAGGCTGCTACCCCACCAAATTTAAAATTGCAGGTAAAGTCGCTTGAGTTTTATCCGGGCGTCTTTGGTGGTGAACAGCCAATCGACGCCTTTTTCGGAGGCATTGCGGGTATCTTCCCACGCCTGAACCTCGTGACGGTATGTTTTGATGTCGCCAATGCGACGGTTCAAACACTGCTTCGTCAAAATACTCAACTCGATCTCTGCAAAAACTTAACTTCCGCTGAATTCCAAAATATACTGGAACCAACGGCCGTGCTTCGGCGTGTGGTGAATCTCCAACCGCTTCACATATTCCCTCGCTGCTTGGGAATCAAAAAACAAACAAGGAGAATAATATATTTGAAAATTTATGACAATATCAAAACACACATCTTTAAGGCTGGTATACTACAAACGCAAACAAATTGTATTTTTCACACTATTTTCATTTTTTCTGACAGGATTAACAAGATTTTCAGGATGAAAGGATATTCCTTAGTCCCTCTATCCTAATAATCCTGTCAATCCTGTCTTGGTATTTTCTGGCGGAAGCCCGACGACATTTTTTCGCAATGGAAACACGAAAACCAAGGGCAAGGCCGACCGTTCACCTACAGCGACTTGGCAACAGCAAACAACCGCGATTGGAGCGTGATGATGCGATTCGCAATATTCGCAAATACGGTCGCAAAGGTTGGAAACGCCGCATTGGTTACCATCGCCGTTCGTTGGTCGAAACCGCGATGTTCCGCATACAGTGTTTCTGTGAAGGGGCGATCTTCGGTGACCGACTGAAAAACCGGCTCTTCGAAAATCACAGCGTTGTTTGGCCGGAATACCGGCATGCGGAAACGCGAATCAGGTGTAAAATCCTGAATCACTTCACAAACCTCGGACTGCCGGAGTATTTTTAAAAATAACTTTAAGAAACAACGCCATTTCACGTCGTAAATTTAATTATATTGCATGGATATTCAAACAGCATTATGTAACCGCACCCGTAGTTCACCTGATGATGTTTGAAATACTATTGCATATCCCGAAGAATAAAATTACAATGAGAGTAGTGGTTTTTCGATGCGAACCACACAATATCATTTCGCAAAGAACACAAATCGTGACTTCCGTTTGTATGACTAAAAGGAGAAATACCATGACACGGTCACTCATTGTATGTTTATTGACGGTCATTGCCGCCGGGACGGTGATTGCCGATGATTCGGTTGGTTATGAACAAATGTTGCAACGTGATTGGCTGCGACAGGCCGAATTGCGTTATGCTCCCGGCGAAGGCAAGGGGGTTTCCTGCGAAGACGACGCCATTGGGGCCGTCAACGGCGTCATCGACGGAAAATGGGGCTTTCATACAGAAAATCAGTTGAATCCCTGGTGGACGCTTGATCTCGGTGACACTTATACCATCGGACGAATCCGGCTTTACAACCGTTGCGACGCCTGTGGGGAACGGAACCGGTTTTTGATCGCTTCGATAGGGAGCAATGCGACCGGCAACTCGGCACAAGACGGTCAACAATGGGAAACAATCTGGCAAAACAACGGCACCATGTTTTACGGGGCCACCGACGACAAGCCGCTTGAGATACGCTTTGCCGACAAGCCGGTGGTCGGGCGATTCTTGCGATTGTCCATCGAAGGCACGAGTTACCTGCACCTCGACGAAGTTCAGGTTTTTCCGTCGGACAGTGATAACAACATCGCGATTGGCAAAAACGCGACGCAGAGCAGCACGAGCGAATGGTCGGCCAGACACCAACAGCCCGGCGATGAGTCCGAACCCACAGTGATTACGGAAAACGTGTTCCGCAAAGTGTGGGAAAGCGGCAAGTTGCTCGCCGCCGACCTGCGTCACAAGGGCGTTGATGTGAGTCAAGCGGAAGCGGTGTTCGCGCAAGTCAAAAACGGCCCCTTTGATGAGGTCACCTATTTCAAGCTTCGCGGAGCGATTCGTCAACTGGCCTTGAGTAATCCGCTTCTTGATTTCGATTCGGTGCTGTTCGTCAAACACGCCCCGGCAACGTTCCCGCACATGTCCGACCAGTGCTACTGCTTCTGGCAACGCGGCGGCGGAGCGATTTGCCTGCTCAAGAATATCACCTCGGGCGAACCGGAACTCGTCAATCTCACCGCCGATTGGAAAGACGGAACGTTCTTCCGCCCCGATGTGTCGTTTGACGGGACAAAAGTGCTTTTCGCGTATTCGCAATTCGATCCCAAGCTGGCCGATATTCCCGACAAAACCGACAAGAGTGCCATCAAAGAGGAATCGTTTTTCCATCTGTTTGAGATGGAAATCGCGACCGGCAAAACCCGGCAACTGACCTTCGGGAAGTACGACGATTTCGACGGGCGATATTTGCCCAGCGGCGACATCGCGTTCCTTTCGACGCGCAAAGGTAAGGAACTGCAAACCGGCGTGCTCAACGTTTCCCTAATGCGTGAGAACGATTTGCCGAACAGTTACGTGCGTTGCGGCGGCGACTGTTTCCGACCGGTGCCCGTGTTTACGCTGCACTCGATTGACTCCGACGGCAACACCATGCGGCAGATTTCGGCCTTTGAAAATTTCGAATGGACGCCGGCGATCATGAACGACGGTCGCATCGCTTACACGCGGTGGGATTACATCGACCGCTTCAACGGCCATTTTTTCAGCCTTTGGGCGACCAATCCCGACGGGACGCGCACGAGTCTGCTTTACGGCAACTATACGGTCAGGCCGCAAGTGGTCGCGGAATCACGGGCGATTCCCGATTCCAACAAACTGATTTTCGTCGCGTCCGCACACCATTCCAATTACGGCGGATCGCTCGTGTTGTTTGACCGAAGCGTCGGCACGGAAGGCGACGCACCGATTGAGCGTCTGACACCGGAAGTTCAATTTCCCGAAACGGAAGGCTGGCCGGCGCATTATTACGCGAACCCCTGGCCGCTTTCGGAGGATTACTACTTCGTGAGTTGGAGTCACAACCAACTGCCGCCGCACTGTCGCGTGAGCAACGAAGCGGAAAATCCGTCCAACAATTTCGGCGTTTATTATTATGACCGTTTCGGCAATCTCGAACTTCTTTACCGCGATGAAACCATTTCGTCGATGAACCCGATTCCGATCAAGAGCCGTCCGCTTCCGCCGGCGATTCCCAGCGAAATTGAGTGGGACGGCCCGCAGGAGGGCGAGTTTTTGGTACAGGACATTTACGAAGGTTTGCACGAATACGGTTTCACGCCGGAGAAACAGAGCGTGCGAAGCCTCCGTATTGTGGCGGTCATCCCCAAGGTGCAACCGCACATGAACACGCCGGTGTTGAGCGTTTCGGCGGAAGACACGGGCAAATTCGTACTCGGCACCGTGCCCGTCGAAGCAGACGGCTCGGCGTACTTCCGGGTTCCGTCCGGGATGCCTTACTTCTTCCAGGCTCTTGACGAAAACGGCGTCGCAATCCAAACCATGCGTTCACTGGCTTACGTCATGCCGAACGAACAGGCGACATGCATTGGTTGTCACGAAAACCGTGAGAATTCGCCAATGACCGGCCTGATCCCGCTCGCGGCACTGCGAGAACCGTCGCGAATTCAGCCTGACCCGTCCGGGAGTTGGCCGCTCAAGTTTCCGGAACTCGTGCAGCCGGTGTTAAACGACCGTTGCGTGTCGTGTCATTCGCCGGACAGCCGCGACCCATTGGCGTCGAAACTCGACCTGACCGACAATCGCGCGTATCACTCGCTGTTGACGTTCGGTGGTAATGATTTACACAAACAGGCTTTTGAAAAAGATCAATCGATTCCCGGTGAAGCCACGGCCATGAACAGCCGCCTGATGCGATTGCTCCAAAATCCGGCAGAAATCGAAGCACACCGCGATTTGCAACTGACCGACGAAGAGCGTTACCGTTTCGCCGTGTGGATGGACACGTATGCCCACGTCATCGGTTCCTTCAGCCCGGAACAAGACCGGGAGTTGATCGACTTCCGCATCAGAGTCAGCCATTTGCTGGAAACGCAGTGGACGGTGGCCGAGTGATGTCCATTGACAACCTCCCGTTTCATCCGTTATGATAGATTTGACGTGGTAGCCGCGTTGGTTGCGGCTATTATTATCAATATTATCACCACCTTTCGACAAGGGACACATCAATGAAAAAACGATTCCTGTTATTTGCGTTTCTGGGGCTGATTGCCTTATGCTTGTCGCAAACCGCAACGGCACAACAATGGTACAAGGGCAATTTGCACATGCACTCGTTCTGGTCGGACGGCAACGTCTTTCCCGAACAGGCCATCGATTGGTACAAAGATCGCGGCTACAACTTCCTTTGCTTGTCCGACCACAACGTTGTGCAGGACAACCCCAACAACTGGAAGGAAGTCGGTAAAGGAAACGTTTCGCAAGCACTTTTTGACCAATATGTCGAACGCTACGGCAAAGACTGGGTTGAAATCAAGACAGAAGACGACAAAACGCTGGTGCGGCTGAAAACCTTCCCCGAGTTTATCGCAAAAATCAACGTGCCGGACAAGTTTCTCATCATCCCCGGTCACGAGCAAAACGTGGTCATCACCGAACGTCAAGTGCATCAAAACGTCATCAATGTCGTTGATTCGTTGCCGTTTATCAAAGGCCCGACCGTGACCGAAAGCATCCGCAAAAACGTCAATGCCCTTACTCAGTACGGAGCGGAAACCGGTCGCGAGGTGTTGTTTTTCTCGAACCACAACTGTTGGATTTACTTCGACATTTACCCGCAACACCTGATCGACGTGCCCGAAGTGCGATTTTTTGAACTGCTCAACTGCCAGCCAACCTATCAGCCGCACGAGAAATTCTGGTCGTTCGAGAAATTTTGGGACATCGTGAATGCTTACCGTCTTGAAGCCGGCGATCTTCCGTTGTACGGCGTTGCCAATGACGATACGCATAATTACCTGCAAACCGGCCAGAAAACCCGCGATTTGGGTAACTATTGGAACATGGTTCGGGCAGAAAGTTTGGTAGCGGAGAACCTCATTCGGGCCATGTATCAGGGCGATTTTTATGCCTCCTGCGGCGTGACGCTGGACGATCTGAATTTCGACAAGGCAACCAAGACGCTTTCCGTCAAGGTCAAAGCCGAACCCGGCGTCAAATACACGATTCGCTTCAACGGTACGAAAAAAGGCTTCGATCAATCGACAACAATGGTCGATGACCCCGCCGGTGAGAAAAAGCAGGCACGCGAAATCCCGGTGTATTCCGATGACATCGGCAAGGTTTTCAAGCAGGTCGATGGCACCGAAGCGTCATACCAACTGGCCGACGATGACCTGTACGTTCGCGTGACCGTCGTGTCGGACAAGGAAGCAAACTACGACGACCCGACCGGCTACATGCCCAAAATGGAATCGGCGTGGTCACAACCGTATTGTGGGAAGTAAAGATTCATCCGGAACCCCGTAGCGTTAACAAGGGACAAGTTAGCCGCATTACCCTGTGACGCGCATGATCGCGCTGTCATCTTTATGTCAATCTTATGTCAATAACCGAAGAAAAAGTTTTGGTTGTTCCCACAGTGTTATTTCATTCGCTGGGATACTTTCAGGGGTTCTCCGCCGATGTGTCGCAGTATCTTCCGGCACTGCTCGCGTCGGAACAAACGTCGTTTCGTCCCAGGGCGGAAGTCGAAACCGATCCCGGCTTCAAGCAGTTGATCCCCTACATGTTCTTTTCCCATACGGACGCGAACGGCGAAATGTCGCTCTTTCAGTACGTCCGCGGACGCGGCATGGGCGAAAGCCGACTGCACAGCAAACGCAGTATCGGCGTCGGCGGACACATTTCGCTCGATGACTTGTGTGGTGAACAGTCGCACGACCTGTATCGTACCGGAATGCTCCGCGAGTTGCACGAAGAGGTCGATCTCCGCTCACCTTACACGGAGCAGTGCGTCGGTCTGATCAACGACGACGAAACCGAAGTCGGCAAGGTTCATCTGGGCATCGTGCATCATTTCCGATTGGAACGCCCCGATATGCTCTCGCGCGAAACCGACTTGATCGAATCGGGCTTCGTGCCGGTCAGTGAACTGCTGACCGACCTCACCGGTTTCGAGACCTGGTCGTCCATCTGTTTGACGGCGTTGTTTGTATGATCGAATAAACCACACACAACTTTCCCGGTTGCTGATTCAATTGAACGGTTGCCAAAACATCAATCAATGAACGCCAGGTGACTCATGGATACGGCGAGGTGTTCCGTGTTGGGGACGACGCGGTGCCAGTCGTTGAGGATCACCGTCTTGTGATCGGAGTGCGTAATGCGGCCTTTGACGTAAACTTTCGGATTAAGACGTTGCACGCGGAAATCACCTGCTTTGGCTTTGTCCTCTTGCACCAGACGACGATAGTTTTCTTCCGAAAGGCCGTTCGGATATTGACGGTTGACATAAACCGTCGTGCCGCCGGTTCGGTACAGGGTTTCCGCCGTATGCGGTTTACCACTTCCGCGGATCAACGGTTCGTCGGAAAGGATCATCCATTTCGGCGGATTGATGTTCGTCTCCGGGAGGAAAAACCATTCGCCTTGACGAATGAACGCCTCATTTCGCCGACGATTGCGGTTTCGCATTTTCACGTTCTTCCGGGTTTGTGCGGCCAACACTTCGGCGGGCTTGAGGGCTTCCATCGCCGAGCGAACGTTTGACGCACCCGACGCTTCGGGAACGGCGGCAATAAACCAGTCGCGCTCGTCGTGCCCACACAGGTATTTGCTTTTTGTCGCATCGTCATTGGTCTGATCACGGATAAGCAAAAGCAAATGCCGCTGTTCGGGCTGGAGGTCAAGGATGATCGGCTCCCATCGATCAGAGTCCAATGTGATGTCGAAAAACGGCCCCCGTTTGTCGCGGCTGATGTTGACATTGAAACGTTCACTTTTTGACGTAAATTCCAATCGTGCCCCCATCCGTCCGAATTGTTTTTGAAGATTGATTGTATTCATGATCGTTCCTTATAAAAGTTGGTGATTTCTTCTTTCGCTTTGACCTCGTTGGCCTTGTGGCGGCTTTCCAACGTGCATTGAGGACATTTACAACGATATTGATAGGATTCCCGACGAACTTCCTTTTTGGCAATGTCTTTTTTATTGCGACGCATTTCTAAGTCTCCTTATCTTATTGATTTGATGAAAAGTTATGTGATGAATGAATTGATGATTCTGTATAAAAGCAATGTCCATGCCAAACATTTTTTAGCAATACGCAACCCATTGTCGTAAAATGAGATAAAAATTTTTCATGAAATCTTGCTCATCCGGGCAACTGTCGATAGAATGGCCGAGAGTGTGATTGTATCGAAAATCGGATAGCATTGTATAAAATCAGATAGCCATGAAGCAGAATGTCCTTTTTGGGTTTCTCGGTTCCACACGAGATGCCGGTGACACGCCGGAACGGTGGGAGAAATGGCGGCCGACCATTGCTCTCGGGGTTTGTGACGATCTCCGCTTCGACCGCTTTGAGATTTTTTACGATACCCGGTTTCAAAACCTGCTCGAAATCGTTACGGCGGATTTTCAGGTCGTTTCGCCGCAGACGACCGTCGTGCCGAACGTCATGTCGTTCGACGACCCTTGGGATTTCGAGGAGGTTTACGCCAAACTATTTGATTTCCTGCAAAATTACCGATTCGATCTCGAACGCGAGGAGTATTACACCCACATCAAGACCGGTTCGCACGTCTGTCAGATATGCATGTTCCTGCTGAACGAATCACTTTATCTACCGGGCAAAATCATCCAGACTTTCCCGCCGCGTCCCGAATACCCCGATGAAAAAAACGTCGGCAGTTACAAGATCATCGACCTCAACCTGGCAAAGTACGAGCAAATCGCGACGCGGTTTGCGCGGGAAAAAGTCGAGGCGGCCACCTTTCTCAAGTCGGGCATTGCGACGCGCAACCCGACCTTCAACGCCTTGATCGAGCAAATCGAATGGGTTGCGCTCCGTGCCCGGGAACCGATTTTGCTCACCGGCGGCACCGGCGTCGGTAAGTCGCTTCTGGCGAAACGAATTCACGAACTCAAGAAGTTGCAAAGCCGGCTCACCGGCCCGTTTGTCGCGGTCAATGCGGCAACGCTTCGAGGTGAACAGGCCATGTCAACGCTTTTCGGCCATAAAAAAGGGGCGTTTACCGGTGCTGCGTCGGATCGTGCGGGATTGCTACTGACGGCAAATCAGGGGTTGCTCTTTCTCGATGAAATCGGCGAACTCGGCCTTGACGAACAGGCGATGCTCCTTCGTGCGATTGAGGAAAAGCAATTCCTGCCGGTCGGATGCGATACCGACGTGACCAGTGATTTCCAACTCATTGCCGCAACGAACCACGACTTGAACGCTGCCGTTGCCGCCGGAACATTCCGCGAAGATTTACTTGCGCGGATCAATCTTTGGACGTTTCGTTTACCGGGGTTGACCGAACGACGCGAAGATATTGAGCCGAACATTGATTTCGAACTGACGCAATACGCTGTGCGATACAACCGCAATATCACGTTCAACAAGGAAGCCCGCGACCGGTTCGTGGCCTTTGCCGTTTCGCCCGAAGCGACCTGGAATGCGAATTTTCGCGATCTCAATGCCGCCATCACCCGCATGGCGACCTTTTCGCATCAGGGACGCATTCGTCTCGAAACCGTCGAACAGGAAATCACCCGGCTCACAACCCAATGGCATTCGCAAAAACGTGACCCCACTGATGCTGCATATCCCGATGCCGCCATTCTGGACACTTTACCCGGCGAATTGGCGTCACGACTCGACCGCTTCGACGCTGTACAACTGGCCGAGGTTATCCGTGTCTGCCGCAACTCGAAATCACTCGCCGAAGCAGGCCGCCGACTGTTTGAACACTCGCGTCAAAAGAAAAAATCCGCCAACGACTCTGACCGCCTCAAAAAATACCTCGGTGGGTTTGGGCTTGACTGGGACAGTGTGACGGAGTCGTGCGACTACTAATGACTGCCGAAAAAATTGTATATCTGAGTGTCAGTGCCACCCTACGCCGTTAAGTGTTTTGAGTCTGAAAAAAATCGGAGGTTTTGTTAAAATACCTGATTTTTGAGAGTGAATATGGTATTGAACATAAATGCCCTATTTTGCCAAAATTGTATTGTCACAAAGATAGGATTATGGGTTATCATACCGCCTTCGTCCGGTAGCATCCGTTTTGAGGGTTACTGGGCGATTGCTAGCCCAAGTTCGACAGTCGTGCCCATATCGTTCTTGTTTTTTCGAGGTCGGTGCCGAAAAATCTTCACTACATTTGGTTGAAAATTATTTTTTGAATTGACGCGGCAAATTCAAGCCGAGGTGTTGGAGCA
>Ga0082212_10002022_pt1 | contig 29842 bp, 30 predicted proteins | sample TergutNt197P3_FD_71548 | JGI IMG/M metagenome (GOLD analysis project Ga0082212, IMG submission 71548) | Neocapritermes taracua P3 segment gut microbial communities from Petit-Saut dam, French Guiana - Nt197 P3 | ecosystem: Host-associated > Arthropoda: Insects > Digestive system > Gut ...
AGCCGGCAAATGCCGGAACGTATTTGTTCCCGGCAAGGGCCTTGACCAGCCCCGTCTTCATCTCTTCCGGCGAAAGGGAACCCTGTTCGATGTAGCGTTCCATCAGGGCGTCGTCTCCCTCGGCGGCGGCCTCTATCAATTTTTCCCGCGCCGCAGCCACGGCGTCCTTGAACTCGTCGGGGATGGGACATTCTTTTTCGACGGCATCGCCGCCGGCAAGGTAGGCTTTTTCATGCAATACGTCGATTACGCCCTTAAAAGCGCCGCCCGCACCCATCGGCAGTACCACCGGAGCGGGATCGACCTTGAATTTTTCCTTTATATCGGCGAGGACCTTGTCAAAATCGGCCTGGTCGTTATCCATCTTGGAAACAAAAATGCCCCTCGGCTTGCCCTGCCCGTCCAAATTCCGCCACAGCTTGACGGTTTCTATCTGCACCCCGGAGCGGCCGTCTACCGCCAGCAGCGCCAATTCCGAGGCGCGGAAGCTGGAAATAACATTCCCCGTAAAGTCGGATGAGCCGGGGGTATCGAAAAAGTTTACCTTCGTCCCGTCCCGCTCAACGTGACCCATAGCGGCATAAATCGAAATCTTCCGCTCAATCTCCTCCGGGCTGGCATCGCTGGTGGTTTTGCCGGATTCCACCGCTTCCGCACGGGGAATAACCCCTCCGGCAAGCAGCAAATGTTCAAACAGGGTGGTCTTGCCGGTTTGTCCGTGTCCGGCGATGGCTACGTTTTTAATTTGGTCTGTTGCATGGCTCACAGGGGGCTCCTTCAAAAAGAATATGCTGATATGATGCCCCGCTATCGTTGGATTGTCAAGAAACCCGGCAGGGTACTTGGTTTTTTATTGATTCTTCTGTATATTATCTATTATACAGGGAAAAAAATTCCAAGGAGTACACTATGGTCAAAAAAATGCTTTTCCCAGTAGGCATGTTCCTGCTGACGGTTATTTTCCTGCTTTCGGGCTGCGACAGCTTTTACAGTACAAGCTGGGGAACACCCCGGAAATACGATCCAAAAAACATCAAGATAACTGTAGACAATATTGATGAATGGATCGACGCCGCTGTCGGCAACCCCGATCTGGCGGAAGCTGTTACCGAAGCGGTAAAAGAAAAAGTAAAAAACATGGAAGACAAAGATCCGGACAAGGCAAAGCTGCAGGAAGCCGGTGTAACCCTTGCTGTTGAGGCGTCGGGTCTGGGCACTATCCTTTTGAGCAACATGGATACCCTGGCCGACCTTTTAGGCGAATCGGACGAAGAGGATGACAGCACAGCGGATGCCGTAAAGGATTTCCTGGAAACTATCCAGAACGATTACAACGACGCCGGCGGCTCCAAAGCGGCTTCAAACCTTGCGGAAATAGTCGAGCCCAAAGGCGGCTACGGCGGCAATGGTGATGCGCCAAAACTGAGCGAAGGATACGCCGATATTGCGAAACCTTCGGACGTGTCACAGGCCATAGTCATCCTGCTGTTGGAGGTGTTGAATCAGGAAGATATTGACGCTGCCGACATTTTCGAGGACGACTTCGACATTGAATCACTTGATATCGGCCTTACCATTGACGAAATTACCGGATTGGTAGTAATAGACGGGGATGACACCTCAATTGAAGCAAAAGCCCTTGCCGCGTATTTAAACCTTCTCATTGAAGACGATGAAGGCGTATACGACTCAAACGATATACTCAAAAGCCTCAAGGATGCCTTGTTGAGCAACGGAGAAGAGGATTAAACAATGAAGAAAATTTTTGCAATCACACTGCTGTTCTGCGCCGCGCTGGCTTTTGCCCAGGACAAGACGATGCCCCGCTTTGCCATTCCTACGGCAAAAAGCAGCAGCATGGGCGGAACCCATGTAGCCTATACCGACAACGTATATTCCCTTTTGGTAAACCCGGCAGCAATGGTACGGGTACAGCAGTGGAATTTTTTCACTCTGTCACCCAGCCTGTTCAACGTCGAAACCACCGGTGATATGCTTGAACTGGCCGGTTCCCTCATGACAGCCGGCGATGACGACTCGGAGCTGGAAAATGCCTTCGGGAAGGCGGCCGATACCATCAGCAATAAAAAAGGAAAAATATCCCTGGGTTTTGACCTTACGGGATTCCCCCTTTCGATAGCCTGGGTTGCCAACGGCTTCGGGATTGGTTTGTGGGATCGAATCTTTGTAAACCCGAATATTATGGGGACCAATATTGTACTGCATGCTTACGCCGATGTGATAATGCCGTTCGGTTTCGCGTTCAAAATTCTCAATACCGGAACCCATGATGTTGATGTAGGCATTACCGTTAAACCCTTTATGAGGGCATTGCTCTCCGAAAGAATCAACATTTTGAGTCTGATGGACGAAGATTCCGATGCATTCGACTCGCTTTCCGTCCCGCTCATTATGGGGGCCGGCCTTGACCTGGGCTTTCTGTACCGCTGGGATATGGGACTTTCGGCGGGTCTTACCTTTAATGACATGCCTACCGGCGGCGGTGTAGTATCAGATTTTGCGGGCGACGCTTCCGGAAATTACTCAGTTCCCTTTTCCATGAATCTGGGCGTGGCTTATGATTTTAAACTGGGCAAATTCTGGCAAACCGCTCCCGAATTTCTGGCGAACTTTGGCATTACTTTCGCCATCGACTGGCGGGATTTTACCAATGTCTTCCAGCAGGATGATTACACCAGGCGGAACGCAGCCCTCGACATCGGCCTCGGCCTTCAATTCACCATGTGGGATATGCTCAAAATCCGCATGGGCCTGAACGAATGTCTGCCCTCTTTCGGCCTGGGTGTCGACCTCAAAGCCATTGAAATAGACTTTGCCTATTACGGAAAAGAACTTGGCCTTGAACCCGGCCAGATGCCGGTTGCTGTTCTGCAGCTGGCTTTCTCGGTACGCCCCCCGGCAAAAAAAGTTAATTGGCCATGGACAAGGACTTCCATTGTCGACTTGATCAGCGGTACGGGCGGATACGAAGGGGAAGGGGAAGAAGAATATTTCATGTCCATTGAAATTCCGGAAATTGAAGAATTGTTTATCGACGAATCGGAAATGGAGTAGTTTCCGGCCTGTATATCCGCCCTTGTTTTTTTCCTGCCGGGGGGATATACTTTTCCGGAAAACGGAGGTTCTGAAATGGCTGACGATGTAGTCTATTTGGATTATGCCGATGGCGTAAAAAGGGTGATGAACAACGCCAAGCTTTATGCCAAACTCCTCACCAAATTCAGCAGCGATACCAAGTTGGATAATCTGGAGGCGGCCATTGCAGCCGGGGATTTGGAAAAGGCGCAGACAGAAGCGCACACGATCAAGGGTGTTGCTGCGAATCTGTCGCTTACCGAACTGTTCAGGCAAAGCCTGGAACTGGAAACCCAAATAAAGGCAAAAACTGTTAATCCCGGCCAGATGGAAACGGTTAAAACCGTTTTTGCCGCAACATTACAGGAAGTTGATAAGGTCATAGCGGAAAATGGCTAACACGATTCCGACAGTTCTCATCGTCGATGACATGGAAATCAATGTCATGGTGCTGGAAGAGATACTGAAGGATGAATACAACATAATCACCGCAAACAACGGCAGGGAGGCGCTCGAAAAACTCCGCACTGCGGCGACCCTCCCCAAGATCGTCCTGCTGGATGTAATGATGCCGGAAATGACCGGCCCCCAGATGTTCGAGATGATGAAGGGCGACAAAACCTTCAAGCGGATTCCGGTTATCTTTATCACGGCGGAAAACGATTCGGAAAGCGAGCTTTTGGCAGCGGGGGCGGTGGATTTTATCAATAAGCCGCTCGTGCCGGAAATTGTCAAACTGCGGGTGCGGAACCAGGTTGAACTAAAAAACTACAGCGACAGTCTTGAAGAAATGGTCGCGGAAAAAACCGCCGAGGCGACCAAAACCCTTGATAATGCCCTGCAGGGTCTTGCCAACGTTATTGAGCACCGCGACCTTGAATCCGGGGAACACGTCAAGCGAACGCAGCTCTACGTCATGGCCCTCTGCGATCATCTCATTATCAGCGGATCGAAATACGCGCAGGAAATATTCGACCTTAACCCCAAGACAATCATGAACGCCATGGCCCTGCACGATGTCGGCAAGATTGCCATTCCCGACCGCATACTTCTGAAACCGGGCAGGCTGGACCCGGAAGAATACGATATAATGAAAACTCACACCACGCGGGGCAAGGAAATAATCGCCGAACTGGGAGATGTACGGTCTTCCCTGTATCTCAGGCACTGCGAAGACATCTGCTACGGCCACCACGAGCGATGGGACGGCAAGGGCTACCCCCGCCAGCTTAAGGAGGCCGAAATTCCCCTGCCTGCCCGGCTGGCGGCAATTGCCGATGTCTATGACGCCCTGGTCTGCGCGCGCGTGTACAAGGCAGCATTCCCCTACAGCGAGGCGGTTAACATTATTACCGATGGCACTGCGACCCAGTTTGATCCGATAATAGCCGACGCGGTAGTGCATATTCAGGAACGCTTTCAGGAAATCGCCCAGAAATACAAGTAGCTTTTATCTATCATACTCCAGATCGTCAATTATTATCCTAATCCTGCTTTGTTCCTGTATTCTGATATTGTATTTCGCATAAACATCACCGTCGATATCAACCATACGGATGCTGTACAGGCTTGAAGCATCAAACGATTCGCCAAGTCTAACGAAAATACTCCGTCCGTTGTACAGGGGCTGACTCAGGATATTTTCGCCCCAGCCGGTTTCACCGGCCTTGCGGACAAAAACATTTCTGGCGGTAAAGCCGGTATCATTGCGAATGGTAAAGGAGCGGGGGGCGGTATCAGACCTTGAGCGGGTGGAGGACATTCTTTCCTCCACTGTGTCAAGAATCCCGTCATCGCGCGGCTGAGGAACGGCCGCAAATGCGATAACCAGCAAAAAAAGAAAAATTAAACCTTTTTTTCCTAACATACTTTGCCCACAAACAATTATCCCCCCTTGGTATTATCCTGTCAATATAATATGATACAAGATGGACGTGGAGAAATGCGGAAAATAACCAGGGCATACATGATTTGCGGGACTGTTTTGACAGTCATTGCCGTCGCAGCCTCTCTGATTCTCCCGGCAGGGATGCTTGTCTCCTGTTCCTCCGCCGAATACCCCCTTAAAGACGGATATTACAGCGCAGAGGCTGCCGAATTCGATTCTCACGGCTGGAAAGAATACATTACCATCTGCGTATCCAGCGGGCAGATAATCATGGTGGAATACAATGCGTTTAACACATCGGGGTTTATCAAGTCATGGGATATGGACTACATGCGGGTGATGAATGCCAAAGACGGAACCTATCCCAATGCCTATACCCGGTATTACGGGGGAAAATTCATGGAAAAACAGGGAGTTGAAGGCATAGACTTCCTGTCCGGCTCAACACATTCCCATTTTACTTTTTTACAGCTTGCCGCAGCCGTTCTGGAAAATGCCCAGCTGGGAGATACAGCAACAAGGTTTGTTGTCCTGGAAGAGATTAAAGCGGATTAAGGTAGGAGTTTGAAAAAACAAAGCAGCCTGAGATTGAATTTTATTGTCGCTATTGTTATGGCAGTTGCCATTTTGGCTTCCGCCCTTGTAGCGACAATGATCAGCTCCATGAATTATATTACCGATACCATTCTGCTTGAGACCATGCGCCCGCTGGCGAAAACCGCCGCTTTGAGCGTTCAAACCAGCCTGCACATGCTGGCCGACCGCATCTTCCTTACAAGGGATAACTCTACCCTTGTCGATCCCGGCGCGCCCATTGAACAGAAAAAACGGGTGCTTGATATTGCCGAATCGGGAATTGAATTTGTCTGGCTGGGGCTCTATTCGGCGGAAGGGATTCTGGAAACGGGAAACTGGCGAAGTCCGCCAGACATTCATGACTATACAGTGTACGACAAAATGAACGAAACGCTCAATCTTGCAATTGATGACGTACATGTCGGTTCGTCGGGTGAAATTGAAATTGTCATGGGATGCCCGATAATTGCCGATGAAAAAATCGTCCATTATCTTGTCGGAAGCTACAAGTACGACGTACTGAGCGATGTTATCGGTTACATCCATATTTCATCGGACAGCATGGCATACATTGTCAACGAAAAAGGCACCTATATGGCGCACCATAACATGGACAAGGTGCGCTTCAGGGAATCAATCTTTACCGATAACCCCGGAGCTTTAGGGCTTGAGGACGTTCTGGAAAAGATGAATCAGCGCCAGATAGGATCGGTTCGGTTTGGAGACGGAATAGCACAGAAAATTTACAGCTTTGCACCGGTGCGGGGAACTTATTGGACTCTCGCCATAGAGACTCCCCGCGAAGATTTTTTGCCGGCCATACGCAGGGGGGTATTTTCCAGCATGCAGCTTACTCTGATCCTGCTGGTGCTTTTCCTGATCGTTGCCAATATAATTGTCGTCCGCCTGATAACCACCCCGTTAAAGGTAATAACAGACCATGCCGAGCGCCTGAGCCGCGGCTATTTTGAAAACAATCTGCCGAAAGAACTGTTCGAAAGGGGCGATGAAATCGGCCTTGCGGCAGAAGCCTTCGATTCCATGTCGCGCTCGTTCATGGGCGTTATCGAAGAACTGGAAATGGTAACCCGCGCCGCCGGTTCCGGCAGGCTGGACAAACGGCTGAATGTTTCCCCGCTTCAGGGCAACTTCCTCAAGATTGCCGTCGGGGTGAACAACTCTCTGGATCTTATCTGTTCCTACCTCAACGCCATACCCGAAGCTATCGCCCTGTTTAATGAAAAAAGGGAAATGATCTTCCATAACCTCGCTATGGACGAGTTCCTTATTATTCACGGACTGGAAGCGGAAGATTCCGGGCTTCTTGAACAAATCGCCGGAGGGGGCTGGGAATCGGAAGACTCCCTTGACCCAATGGCGGCGGCAATTTTTTCGTCCGATGTTGAAAACCCCAGCCCCTTTACCACCGACATCGCCATGCTCGGGCTTTCGGGCGCGGACAATTACAACCTTAAACTCCAGCGGGTCGGAACAGATGTTCCCGGACAGGAATCGCTGTGCATTATTCTGTTGTTAAGCGACGTTACGCTTTTGACCCACGCCAAGCTGGACGCGGAAGCGGCGAGCCGTGCAAAGAGCGAATTTCTTTCGAGGATGAGTCATGAAATACGCACCCCCATGAACGCGATTATCGGTATGGCGCAGATTGCCAAGTCATCTGAAGAAATAGAAAAACTAAGGAGCTGCCTGGAGCAGATCGAAAATTCCTCACACCACCTGTTGGGTGTCATTAACGATATACTTGATTTCAGCAAGATCGAATCGGGAAAACTCTCCCTGGACCTTGTCGATTTCTCCCTTTCGGTGAATCTGGGATTTGTTATGTCGATGATGCAGTCAAGGGCAAACGAAAAAAACATAAAAATAAATCTTGCCGTTAATAACCTTGTGCACGACGGCCTGCGCACCGACTCCCTGCGGCTGAACCAGGTGCTGCTTAACCTCCTGTCCAACGCGGTAAAATTCTCGCCGAATGGAAGCGAAATTCAGCTTAACGTACGGGAGATTGGCTGGGAAGACGGCGGCAGCGAACGCGGCTTCGGAATCTACGGTTTTGAAATTACCGATCAGGGCATCGGCATCAGCGATGAGCAGGCGGAACGCCTGTTCCGGCCATTCGAGCAGGCGGACGGAGGCATAAGCCGCAACTACGGCGGCACCGGCCTTGGCCTGGTAATCAGCAAGAGCCTGGTGGAAATGATGGGCGGGACCATCAGTCTGCAAAGCAGACAGGGGGAAGGCAGCACCTTCTCCTTTACGATCCGCTGCGCCGCCCAGCTTGCCGTTGAGAAAAAAGCGGAAAAAATCCGTGAGGATTCAGACCTTGACGGTTATGATTTTACCGGCAAACGCTGCATGGTTGTTGATGACATTGACATAAACCGCGAGATAGTCATGGAGCTTCTTGCAAGTACCGGCCTTCAGATGGAAGCCGCCGAAAACGGCAGGGACGCGCTTGAAAAATTCATCAACGCAGGCGAAGGTTATTTCGATGTAATCCTTATGGATATGCAGATGCCGGTAATGGACGGCTGTACCTCTACCGTACAGATACGAAAGCTGGACAGAAAAGACGCGAAGAACATTCCCATTATCGCCATGACCGCCAATGTTATGCAGGAAGATGTAAAACAGGCGATGGATTCGGGCATGAACGCCCATTTGCGCAAACCTATCGAACTGGCAGAGGTGCTTAAAGTGCTGCAGGAATATTGCGGTTAGTGAAAAGCACACTAATCACTAGCCACTTTCCGCCATTACCTGTATACTAATGCCAATATTACGATTTTTTGGAGGATACATGAAAAAGGCAATTTTTGCGGTATGCGCTGTATTATTGGCAAGCGGCATTCTCTTCACCGGATGCGAAAAAAAAGCCGTCGGCCTGACGATTAATCCGGGCGTACTCACCATTGGTATGGAAATCGGTTATCCGCCGATGGAGTATTACGATGAAAACCAGAACCCCATCGGTTTTGACGTTGAGATGGGAAACGCCATTGCGGAAAAGCTGGGTCTGGATGTAAAAATTGTTGATACCGCCTGGGACGGTATTTTTGCCGGAGTTGATGCGGGTAAATACGACTGCATCATGTCGTCGGTAACGATAACCCCGGCGCGGCAGGCAGTCCATAATTTCAGCAAACCCTACATTGTAAATACACTTGCCATGGTTCTTCTGAAAGGATCAAGCGTTACAGCGAGAACCCCCGAAGAATGTACCGGCCTGGATGTCGCTTTTCAGTCTGACACTACATCGGACTTTTATATGCAGGATCTGGCCGAAGAAGGCCTAAAATACACCCCCCGCAAGTATGAAAAGGTAATGTACTGCTTTGACGAACTCTTATTGGGCCGGGTAAATGTGATTATTACCGACCTTGCCGTAGCCATCGACTATGTGAATGTTCCTGACAGCCCCTTTGAAACGGTGTGGGTAAGCCCGGAACCTGAAATATTCGGAATCTGCATGAAAAAGGGGAACGACGCGCTTACCGATGCCATCAACAACGCTCTTGAAGAACTGTTTAACGACGGAACCATGCAGAGAATTTCACAGGATATTTTTAACGCAGACCTTGTAAGCATGGCGCGGGACCTGTGGTAGCAGAAGCTGTTTATTAACTGAAGTTTTCGGACAACTCTGGCAAAAAAGGCTGTATTAGTGACGGGTTTTCAGGCAAATGTCCTCAGAATGATCTCGTGGATTCCGTCTCTGTTGAACGGCGCACGGATCACCATTTTGTTAACGGTCCTTGCCGTTTCGGCAGGGCTGATCTTGAGTCTCTTTATCGCCCTGGGGAAAATGTCAAAAAATATCGTGCTGAACAAGGCGTGCAGCGCGTATATTTTCTTTTTCCGGGGCACGCCCCTGTTAATGCAGCTGTACTTTATCTACTACGCGCTGCCCATGATGTCCCGTGCTTTCCTTATCCAGACGGGAAGCGCCGAAGTGGATCGTTTTATCTACGCCTTTATCGCCTATAGTTTGAATTGCGCCGCCTATTGCGCGGAAATTATCCGCGCGGCGATTCAGAGCATCGACAAGGGTCAGTTCGAGGCATCCCGCGCGCTGGGACTTTCCTACGCCCAAACCATGCGGCTGGTGATTATCCCCCAGTCGATTCGGCGGCTTATCCCGCCGGTGGGCAACGAGTTTATCATGATGCTCAAGGATGCCTCGCTGGTATCAATGATTGCGCTGGTTGACATTACCAAGGCAACCAGAAATATCGAAGGCTCAACCCGTTCCGCGCTGGTGTATATTCCCGCGATGATTCTCTATTTGATCATCACCTGGATTTTTTCGTTTGCCTTTAACAAACTGGAAAAAAAATATTCGGTGTACGAGTAGGGGTCGATCTGTGTCGATGGTAAAAACAGTAGAAATCTGCAAAACGTTCCACGGCTCCCAGGGCAGGGGGCCGCTTGAGGTACTGAAAGATGTATCCCTGACCGTAGAACAGAAGGAAGTGGTTTGTGTTATCGGGCCTTCCGGCGCGGGCAAATCAACTTTCCTGCGCACACTAAACCGGCTCGAAACTATTGACGAAGGCCAAATCTACATTGAAGACAATCTGCTCTTTGACTGCCGCCAGGGGATAAACAGCGTCAAGATACCCATTGAGGAACGCGCCAAAATTCTGCTTGAGGTGGGCATGGTGTTTCAGCGCTTCAACCTCTTTCCCCACAAGACGGCGCTGGAAAATGTGATGCTTGCTCCGGTTCATGTCCGCAAACTTCCCGTTGAAGAAGCGCGCGAGAAGGCAAAGACGATCCTTGAGCGCGTGGGGCTGGAAGACAAATTCGACGTGTTTCCCGCCCAGCTTTCAGGCGGCCAGCAGCAGCGGGTCGCCATCGCCCGCGCCCTGGCCATGGAACCGAGGATAATGCTCTTTGACGAACCAACCAGCTCGCTCGACCCGGAACTTGTCGGCGAAGTGCTGGCGGTTATGAAGCAGCTTGCCAACGCGGGCATGACCATGCTGGTCGTCAGCCACGAGATGGGCTTTGCCCGCGAAGTCGCCGACCGCGTGGTATTTATGTTCGAGGGGAAAATCATGGAGATCGCCCCGCCCGACGTAATGTTCAACAACCCCGTAAACGATAGAACCCGCCAGTTCCTGCAAAGCGTTCTGTAGGCACCCTTGACGGCTGGCCAAATACATGCTACATATTTCCTATTATGGCAGAAAATATTATAGGCGGCGACCAGGCGGTATTGTTTAAGTGGACAGAGACTCTGGCAACCAAGATTGAGATAATAGACAACCAGCATAAAGAACTTATTAATATTACCAACGAACTGTTCAGGGCATGTATGCGTGGCGGTGATGTGCTTGATACCGTATTCAAAGAGACGATGGTTAAAATGGTGGAGTATGTGCGCTTTCACTTTGGCTTTGAACAGGCAATGCTGCAGCGGGTAAAATATCCCAATTATGCGGAACACAAGGGCGAGCATGATAAATTTGTTAAGGAAGTTCTTGCCGAGACAAAAAATTACAGCGAGGGCAGATCGTTTGTACCCAATAAATTTGTCAGATTCCTCAAAGACTGGATTATCAGCCATATCGCCTATACAGACAAGGTGTACGCAGCCTATATCCATGAACAAATGAAAAAAGGCCTGGTAACCGAAAACGATATTACCGGCTAACTGTTAATCGTAACCCAACGCTCCGTTCTTCAATACCATGAAACCCGCAGCCCCGATGCTGTAGCCGTCCTGCTCTTCCCATGAGGCGACAATAGTATCTCCGGCCAGACCTATTCCCGAATAGACAAACCCTTCGGGAAGGGGGGGCAGGGAAAAGCTGCGGACGGCAGGGGCAGCATCGTTCCCCTGCCTGACAAAGAAAGCATCGCCGCCGGAAGAAGCCGCGAGAACAAATGCCCCGCCGGCCGGGTCTGATACAGCCGAATAAAATCCCACAAGCGCCGGACTTTCCCGGTCGAGAGCATAGTTGTGGCAGCTGTGCAATTCCGGTGAAATCAGCTCAATTGCCTTCCATCTGCCGCCGGCAAACAGGGCGGCAAGCATTTCCTGCAGCGGCTCAGGCGCGGCGGAAAGCGGCTGCGGCAGTGCGGCGTTCTGAAACGCGCCAAGCGAAACCGGTTCGCCTTCCGAGACAAGATCGCCTGATCGGAGCATAAGGATTTGGGGCTGTGACGGAATTTTCCGGACGGCACGAAAAAACCAGCCGTCTTGTCCCTGCCGCAGGACATCTATGTCCCAGCCGTCTTCCGGCGCAAAGGTGTCCAGCGCAGGCATGGCAAAGGCCTGCGGCAATGGCGAAAACCGGTCGAGCGTCCACAGGCGGGGCGAGGGAAGCGGCGCGGCAGAATCGAAAAATCTGTCGTCGCGGTACAAAAGCGCCACGGGGTTTTCCTCAAACATGATAAATGCTCCCACTGTGTAGGCATTCCAGGATTCACCGCCGCTGGTGCGGTACAGCCCTATGCCCGTCCCCTCCAGAGGAGAAAAACGGATAAAGCCGCCGCCGTTTACCGCCATCACGAAATCATCACCCCAGGCAAGGGAAAAGGATACATGGGACGCAAGCGGCCAGGGGACGAGGGCGGCGGAAAAGAGGGCATCTTCGATTGTTTCCAGCAAAACCGGTCCTGAGGCACTGAACTGAAACCATAGCGGATATTCTCCGGCCTGTAAAATCGCAATCGGGACAGGCACCTGCGCCGCCGGATCCGCCGCGGCATTATTGTCACGAGTGCATGCAAAAAGGAGGAATATCAGCGGCACAGCGGCAAAAAAAACAAACCGGCGCATTATGTTTATTATACACAATTCTCATGATTATGACACCAAGACCCGTTTCATTTTTGCCCGGGCTGTGATAAACTATCTTCCACCCTCAAAAAGGGGAAATCTTCAAATAAGGAGAAACCCATGAAACGTCTCATATTTTTAATACTGACACTGGGAATGGCTCTATCGCTTTTCGCCCAGACAGAAATACCGGAACATCGTTTTGCCTCTGGCAGGTGGCAATTTACCGGCCCCATGCTTTTTCAAAACGATACCGATGCCCGGCTTGCCAAAATCAATTTCAGGGTGCCTCAGAGCGGGCCGATGATCTATGAATTCAGCGTAAAATACGAAGACGGAATCCAGGATGGTCACGGCGGATTCGGCCTGCATATATTTGTAGACAGCCCCCATGACGGTGAATCCTGGGGAGCGGGAAAATCCTACCTTTTGTGGCTTAACTACGATGAAGCCCCCTACACTCCCGGCATACCCAAAGGTCTTTCCGCCCAGGTATACAGAAGCATCACCAATTCACGAATGGAACTGGTTGAAAGCATCTCCCTTGACGCATACCTTCCCGTCCTGCTGGAAAATCTCGACAAACCCATTCCCTTCAAAATCGAAGCAAACGGCGACACCGGAGAAATGAGGGTTTACGATCCCTGTACTCCAGATGCATATTTTTATTTCTTCGCCGACCGCGCGGATCTGCCCCTCCGGGGCGACTGGATTGCCCTTAGAACCAACGGGATTAAGCTTTCCTTCACCATGGACTAATTGTCTGACCACAAAGTCGGTTACTTTATGGACAGACATTAATTAACATCCACGCTTCGCTGTTACAGCGCAAAAGACCCTCTGCCGAGATCCATGTATCAACTGCCGGCCTTACGGGAAAGACGGGTACTTCCTCAAAAACCATTGGAGCGGCAAAGGGGGAAGTGCCTATCCAGGGGCCGGGGCTTACGGGAACCTGCAGGCTGCCCCTGCTTTCCGGTACGAGGCGGCGCTTGTCAAAACCGGACTGAACGGTTTTTGCCGCGATACTGCTCCAGTCGGCAAGCCAGGGATCGGCACGAACATGGGCGTTAACCGATTCATCGGCAAAAAGCCGCCGGAAACGGGGCCAGTTAAAGTTACCCGGCAGCCTCTGAACGGCAGCCCGTGCCACGCTTTCCATTGCCGGCTGGTTGTTTTCCTCCCCTGCCCCGCCCAGGAACATTGCCATTTCCCAAAACAGGTTGGCATCGACGCCGCCCTGCCAACTCAGGTACAGGGTACCGCCGGAAGCGTCAAATGGAAATATTGCCCCGGCAGGCCTGAAAACACCGGGCTTTATTCCCTTTTCCGGCCAAAATGGCATGGCGGAAACGGCGCTGGCAATGGTCACCGGCAGTGATATTTCCACACCGCCGCCCTGAATCACCGTCCACTGCTGCCGCACTTTTTCGTCCAGCCATTCTATGTGCCAATGCGCCCTGCCAAGCAGCGTTTCCCAGCTTTCGGGAAGCTGCGGCAGGCTAAGCATATACCGGGAACCGGTAAGGGGCTCCCCGCAGCCATTCAAAAAGAACGCCGCACCCAAAAATACAACCAAAAAACGAACTTTCATACCCATTTTATGGCAAAAAGGGTGCTTTCGCTTTACGTTTTCTTGTAAATAATATCTTTTTGAACTATAATTTAAGGAAATGGCTGACGCTGCTGCATCGAATTACACTGAAAATCTGACACAGGCTCTTCTTTCGAGGAAAGAATGGCTCGAAAAATCCGAGCTGGCCAAACTCAAGGATGAGCTTCGGCTTTTCCAGATATCGTTTTCAGTCTTGTACAATATGTTTCTCAAGAAAAAGCTGATAAACGAGGACCCCTACAAGCAGGAAACCAAGATAAGCGACCTTGACGTACCGGAAACCGGGCCGTTTAACGAGGCAAAAAGGCGGGAACAAATATCGCTCAGGCTGGCAAGCTACGACAGCCAGCTTGACTTCCTGGTCAATTTCTGCCAATTCAACGTTGATTTTCTCAATCTGGAGCGGATACGGAGGATTCTCGGCCTGGTACGTTACGTAGACTGGGTAAACCTGACGCCGGATTCCCAGGCGCCCAACACCAGTGCTGTTGCGGAAATTACCATCAATTCAAAATCCGGCGGGGACCAGCTGACACTCAGCATCATAGGAGAGTCCCTTACCAGGCTGGCAAAATGTACCGCTACGGTTATGGGGATTTTGCGCGACCTTTCCGTTTACCACAGGGAAACCTACAAGCTCAAGGTCAGGAACGCAATACCGGGTATGCAGGCCTCTGAAGCGAATGCCGTTAGCATCAGAAAAAAAATGATGACGGCAATACCCGGCACGCCGTTTTACCAGGAATATGTCGAAGAACTAATCAAGGAAGATTATTCCAAAGACGGCCCTGCCATGCGTGAGACGATCCTGAAATCTCTCCAGATTGCAGAAGAAAAGCCGAAAGACGTCAAGCAAAAGGTAAATTACAAGAGTATTTTACTGGAAGGGATCGGGGCTATTGGGGCGGCTGCTTCCCAGTTGGGCGATACTGCCGCTAAGCTGGATGATAACCAGAAAATCCTTGCCGATGAAAAAAAGGGGTTCTGGGAAAAACTCCGGCTTTTTATACGGGCAATGATGCATTCCGAGCCTGAAGAAATTATTTTTGACATTCAGTACATGGATCAGACTACAGGAACAATGAAAAAAGAGGATCTCAATTTTAACCATTTCAGGGGAGATCTGGACAAAAGAATCAGAATCCTTACGGGGATGAGCGGACAGGGACAGCTTATGAGCAAACTGAACGCAATGCCCGAAGATCAAATTCTCGCTTACCTTGAACGGGCAATCCGGGATGTGCAGAACAACCACAGGACATTGTCCGCTCTTGATGAATACTTCAAGACCAGCGCCTCCAAGGCCGACCGCGATAAAATCAAGGGGATAAAGCCTGAACTGGCCGCAATCAAAAATTGTTTAGTCAAGGCGAATCAGATTCGGCACGAGTACAGCGCCATGAAGGAAGAAGAAGAACAGCTGAAACGCCTGGGAATAAATCCCAATACCTGACGGGAGTTCGCTGCACATGAATCGTTTGCTCAAAGCCGCTGCCGGCGGCATCCTGTTTTTCACACTCCTCCTTTCCGGCTGTATATCCGTAAAAACAGGTGACAGACAGGCAGAAGCCGGCAAACCGGAAGCACAGGCGGAAAGGCCGGAATTTGCCGAGAGCCGTCCAAGGGTAACAATCCGTGACGAGCTTACCGTAGTGTTTACCAAAAACGAAGTGGAACTGGATTTCCGCAAATCGTATCTGGCAAGCGAAGCGCAGTTGTACACGGCAATCTACGAGGGGCTTTTTTCATACCACCCCTTTACCATGGAACCCGTTCCCGCACTGGCGGAAAAATGGGAGCTTTCGCAGGACAAAAAACAGTGGACGTTTACAATCAGGCAGAACGCTCAATACTGGAACGGGGATCAGGTGACGGCGGAAGATTTTCGCGCAACATGGCTTTCGCTGCTGTCGCCCCGGCGCAGTGCTCCCTATTCAAGCCTGTTTGACATTATAGAGGGGGCAAAGGAATACCGTACCGGCATAGCGAAAAATGCCGACGGGATAGGCATTATCGCCTCCGGGCCGAAAACACTTGTGGTAAAACTGAACGCCCCCGCTTCATTTTTCCCCGCCATGCTCTGCCATCACTCTTTCAGCCCCGCCCATAAATCCATGCTTAACAAAGAAGAGTGGTCGGGAACAATTCCCGTTTCCAACGGGCCGTTTCGCATAACCGAAATAAATGAAAACAGGATTACCCTTGTAAAAACCGAAAACTACTGGGACGCAGAACAGGTTTCCCTTAATAAAATCACCCTTAAATACACCGAATCGGGGAACGAGGCAAGCAGCCTCTGGAATTCAGGCGAAGCGCGATGGATCTCCGGCGAGGTAAACCTCGACACGCTTACCGACCGGAGCGGCATTCAGGTCAACGCCATGTTTGCCACCCACTACTACTTTATCCGCTGCGGCGAAAGACCCTGGAACGATCACCGTATCCGCCGCGCCCTTGTTCTCGCGCTGCCCTGGGAAGAAATCCGCTCCGGACATTTCCTGCCCGCTCGAACGCTTATCTACCCCCTGCCCGGCTATCCTGCGCTGGAGGGGCTTTCCGATACCGAGACAAAGGAAGCTGCCGCCCTGCTTGCCGAAGCCGGTTTTCCCGGCGGCAGCGGTCTGCCCGATCTGGTAATACGCATTACCCCGTCGCAGGAAGCAGCGCGGATTGCCGGCCTGATGGCAAGCGCATGGAAGGAAGAACTGGGGATTCCCGTGCGGGTAGAAGTAGTTCCCTACTCAGGATATTTTCAGGCGCTGAAAATCGAAGGCTACAATGTGGGCTTTTCCACCTGGATAGGTGATTTTGCAGATCCGTATACGTTTCTGCAAATGTGGCGAAAGGATTCAAATCTCAACGATGCCCAATACAGCGATGAGGACTATGAGGCATTGATGGAAAAATCCATGTTCGAAGAAGGCGAGGCACGATGGGCAACTCTTGCAGAGGCGGAAAAACTGCTCCTGGAACGCGGTTCGGTACTTCCCATTTCCTACAGCCCGGCGGTAAATATCGTGGACACAGGCGAACTGGGAGGCTGGTTCCCCAATGCCCTGGACATACATCCGTTCAAGTACCTGAACTTCAAGGCATTCCGCCCCCTGCCCGGCGTGGTGATGGCGAATTAAAATCGCCGCTTCTCATTATTTTTGACTAAATAGCAGAATGAAATATATTTTCTTGATCACTATTGTATTATTTTCAGGCTCCTGTGTATCAAGCAACAAAAACAACAATAAAACAATATATCGTTTTGTTACAGATGATTATGTTATTGAAATCATTAACAATGGAAAAGCCGCGATGATTTTAGAATACAAGGGGAACATGAAAAGTGATGTAATGATTCCGCCTGAAATACAGGAATTGCCTGTAAAAAAATCGGAGACAGGGCATTTGTTGGAGCCGGGATTACTGACGTGATAATTCCGAATACTGTATTGCTTATTGATGAATTTGCTTTTTATGATAACCTGCTCACAAGTATTATTATTCCCGGAAGTGTATCGTCAATTAAGCATGGGGCATTTTTGGAGAATCCCCTTACAAGCATTACAATTGGCAAAAATGTAAAATTCGCCGACAATGTTTTTTACAATGAATTTAATTATTATTACAATCGCAATCGGCGCAGGGCGGGGACTTATATTTACATCAATGGCGAATGGAGACTGCAATAACTAAAAAAAATAGACATTGACAGGTTTGTTGCTTTTATTCAATAATTAGTGTCTATTCATAATATTTGCACAAGGGGAATAATCAAAATGAAGAAATTTTTCCTGGTTTTAATCGCTGTTTTTTTTGGTTCCTGTGTCTCTGAAAGTGCAAACAGGGACAATGCTGTACAAACTATTATAATAATGACAGACAGTAATAATCTAATACCGGATTTCAGGTTCAAAATAACCAATCAAAAAGATGCAATGAATATGCTAACATCCGATGATAACGGAACAATAACTTTGGATGCAATAAACAAAAAGTATTATAATGCGGAACTTTATTTTGATGTTGATTCATTTTATGAAAATGAAAGAGAGGTGAAAGATTTCCATGAGGTATATACAAATGAAGATATAAAGGATTTTATTACTGTTTATCTCAAGCATAAAAATGACAGGGAGATAATTACCTATATAGGGGATCGCAAAATTGTTACGGTTGAGCATAATTACGATTGTCAGGATGATGACGTATATTATATAAAACTTGAGAGCAGGAAAAATTATATATTGATTTATTCTACAAATGTAACATACGGAATATCCATGTAAAAATTTCAGATGCCGGCGTTTTATACGAATGCCATTAAAATACTGGGTTTAATTGAATGAAAACCTTTTCCCTACCTGCTCCTGTCCACCCCAATTTGTCTGCAATATGACTTTATCACGCAGCGGGAACAAAAAGGGCTGACAGGCCGGCAGAGATTCTGTCCATAAAGTACCAGCAGGGCGTTTATTCCCTTCCAGTACTTTTTCGGAAGGATATCCCGCAGGGTCATTTCGGTTTCTTCGGGCGTTTTGGTTGACAACCACCCACAGCGGTTGGAAATGCGGTGAACGTGAACGTCTACGCAGATGCCGGGAAGATCAAAGGCTTCTATCAGCACAAGGTTGGCGGTTTTGCGTCCAACGCCGGGCAGGGCAAGCAGCGCGTCCATATCGGCGGGAACTTCGCCGCCGTACTGATCCAGCAGAATGGCGGCGATTTTTTTGAGGCTTGCCGCCTTGGTACGGTAAAACCCTGCGGGATAGGCAAGGCGGGCTACCTGATTTTCCTGCAGCGCGGCAAGTTCCGCCGGGCTGGGCGCTTTTGCCAACAGCCGCCGCGAGGTTTCCAGCGTTACATCGTCCTTGGTGCGCAGGCTGAGGATTGTGGAAACCAGCACCGCCCAGGGATCATGGCGGTAATGTTCGGCAACGGTTGTTACCGCCGGTTCTTTCTCGAATCCGGCTTCCTCCCTCTCCCTGTGCAGTCCCTTCCGCCACCGATCAAGGGCTTTGTGTATCTCGTCCCATTGGATGTCAGTTTTTTTCGCCATACAAAGCAATTGTAAAACTTCAGTTTTTCAATTGCAACCTTTATAAAAGCATATTTCGCAGCCCGCAGGGCGAGAAATTGCAAAGCCAATTTCTAAACTAACCGAGTTTAGAAATTGGCTCACACTCCAGCAGGCACACCGCCTGAGCCTGTACAGCCCTGCCCTTCCCCACCGGCCCCAAACCCTCGGCTGTTTTTCCTTTCACAAAGACCCTGTCCACAGAAACTTCCAGCACACCGGCGAGGGAGTGGCGAATAGCATCACGAAACGGCAATACCTTCGGCTGTTCGCAGCATACCACACAGTCGAGGCTGGCCAGCTTCCAGCCGGCCTGTTTCACCATATCAAAGGCAGAATGCAAAAGCTCCATTGAATCAGCGTCCTTCCAGGACGGGTCGGACGGCGGAAAAAGGCTGCCTATGTCGCCTAACGAAGCGGCGCCGAGAATCGCATCGCATACCGCATGCGCCAAGACGTCGCCGTCCGAATGTCCCAACTCGCCGCGTTCGGCGGGAATCTCAATGCCGGCCAGCAAAAACCGCCGGCCTTTGACGAGCCGGTGAATATCCTGCCCCAGGCCGATCCTCAGCATACCATATCCTCCGGAAAAGTGATTTTTCGGTTTTCCGTTTCGCCGGGAATGGCCGCGACAGGGCCGCAAAAGGCAGCCCATATTTCGGCATCGTCGGTATATTCGCACCCGGGATCTTCCCCGGCGGCTTTTTCATGTGCAGCGAAAATTTCGTCAAAGGCAAAGGCCTGGGGCGTCTGCGCCGCGCCGACAAACGCCCGCTTAAGGTGCTGTTTTATTAAGACAGCCCTGCCGTCACGGGCAATTGCAAGCGGCGCATCCGTTTCCTTGGGGGTTTCCGTTACCGGCACGAGGGGGATAACGGCACTGTGTTTTTTCACTTCGTCAATAACGCGCCGTATCAGCGGTGGACTGACCCAGGGGCGTGCGCCGTCATGGATAAGCACATAAGCGGGTGCGGGATTTAGTCTTTTCAGCAGGGACAGGGCGCTGAAAACCGAAGCGCGGCGGGTCTGTCCGCCCGGCACAAAATGTATCGCGGGGACATTGTTGCCCGCAAACAGCTGCGCCGGCAGTACTGCTCTGGCAGCGCTTTCTCCGCTTTTTGAATCGGCGGGCACGGCGATAACAATGGTTTCAATTCCGCCTGCTGTAACAAACGCCGAAACTGCCGCACCCAGTACGCTTTGGCCGTCTGCAGAACCGGGCAAGGGGCGGTATTCTTTTTTGATTCCCCCCATTCTGGCGGAAGATCCTGCGGCGCAAATTACGGCCGCCAGCGTGACCTGCGGCACGGCAGCCTGTGCCGTATTTTCATTATTCGGGTGGTTCAAGGCGCTCGTGGATCAGGTCTTCCACTTCTTTTTTTGATTTGCGCAGCGAGATGGAAAGCTCGTCCTCCAGAAGTTTTTGCGCTGAATCGTAGAGTTTTTTTTCAAGAATCGGCAGTTCCTTAACCTTGCTCCGGTGGTACAGGGAACGGACTATACTGGCAATATCCCTTATGCTGCCCTTTTTTAAAAGATCAAGATTCATCTGGTAACGGAGTTTCCAGTCGGAAGGATTCGGTTCAAAGTCCTCGCCAATCAGACGAAGCGCCTTCATTGCTTCATCCCTGGATACGGTCGGACGTATGCCCAGTCCCGATGCCTTATCCACAGGAACCATGATAGTCATGTCAGACGCTTCAATGTAAATGGTATAGTAGGGAACCTTGGCATTGTTGAATTTTTTCTGGGTAATGGATTTGACAACACCAACGCCCTGACTGGGATATACAACTCTTTGATCAACCTGAAAACTCTTGCTCGTAGCCATTGGCGTAAAGTATAGCATAGAAAAAAAGAATTATCAACAACCATGTTTTGAAGGGAAAACCTGAGCCCCGATTAAACCCCGGTGTTTTCCAGCTTGTCGTGCAGTTTTCCCGCGATATGCAGCAAAGCCTCTCGGCTGTTTTGGGCGGGATCATCCAGCACGGTTTCCAAAAGCTCGTTAAGAATAATACCCATCGTTTTCCCACCCTTGATCCCTATCGCCAACAGGTCGTTTCCGTTGACGGCAAGGTCTTTCAGCGAAAAGACCGCTTTGGCGGCAATGGCCTTTTCCACCCTGCGTTCAAGGGCGAGCAGGAAGTCCGGCCCCGGCTCCGAGCCGGCTGTGGCGTATGCGTCCGCCATGCGAAGCTGGTATGTCATTTTCAGGTTTTCCTGCCCAACACGGACAATAAAACGCCGAACCGCCGCATCGCCCCATTCCTCCGTATAGTGGAACATATGTTCCCTTATAAGATGACATACCGTGTCGACAAACGCATTGGGAAAGCGGAGCCGGCAGAGGATGCTCCGGGTAATTTTTTCCGATTGAACCTCATGCTGGTAAAAAGTCCAGACACCGCCCTCGCCAGGCCTGCGGACGACAGGCTTTCCCACATCGTGCAGCAGCGCGGCAATCCTCACTTCCTGACTGTAGTTTTTTGCAGCTGCACAATCGCAGGCCAAAAGTGAATGATCCAGTACGTCAAAGCGGTGGAAACCCTTCTGCTCAATGCCCCGGCAGGCGGCAAGCTCCGGCAGGAACAGTTCCAAAAGGCCGGTTTGTTCCATCAACGTAAATGCGCGGGACGGCTTTTGTGAAGCGATGATCTTTTCAATCTCATCCCGCACCCGTTCCGCCGACACCTTCGCGCTGGTTTTCAAAGCAGAGGGGATTGCCGCCAGGGTTTCGGCATCAAGATCGAATGAAAGCTGGGCGGCAAAACGCACAGCCCGCAGCGGGCGCAGACCGTCTTCAGCAAAACGTTCCCTCGGATTTCCCACACAGCGGATGAGCCGGTATTTCAAGTCAGCCCCGCCGCCGTATGGGTCAACAGTATCCCCTTTGGGCAGGCGCAGGGCAATGGCGTTCATGGTAAAATCGCGGCGGGAAAGGTCTTCTTCAATAGTGGCGGCGTAGCACACTTGATTTGGCCTGCGCCCGTCGGTATAGCCGGCCTCGGTCCGGTAGGTGGTAATTTCCATTGTCCGCCCCCGATACAGAACCGTTACCGTCCCGTGCTTTATACCCGTTGGAAAGACCTTGCCGCGAGGCTGGGCATTCTGAAAAATCTCCGTCACTTCTTCCGGCGGGGCGTCTGTGGCAAGATCATAATCCTGGGCTTTCTTTCCCCGCAGCATATCCCTCACCGCGCCGCCGACCAGACAGATCTCCCTGTCCTTCGCGGCAAACAGTGCGGCAATTTCCTTGAGTATCGGATGAATAAAAAGCAATGATACTATCCCCCGCCTGTCAGTATACCGCAAACGGGGGATGGGGATTCTACCTGCTCAGGCCGTATTGCTCCCATTTTAATTCGTTCAGTGTGCCAAGCTGGCTGTAATTTGTGACTGCGTAAACAGGCCAGTCGCCGGGGCCTTCAGAAATCCATTCAAGACCTTCCCAATGACCGACAGTGCCATCCTTGACATATTGCCCGTAGATGAGCATTCCGCCTGACATTTTCAACGCCATTTTTGTGTACCACTGTTTGTAGTAGGTTGACTTGGGTGTTAAGTTAGCTGTAAGCCATACATCTTCGTAGCGGTCATTGTACATCTTCTCACGAACCGAATCTTCAGTTACATAACCCTGATTTTTCGCCCAGGCATTTATCGCGTTCCCCAGTTCATTCATGCAATTGTTAAATTGAGTTTGTGCTGCCGGGGAAGGTTCATGCATTTCAAAATATCCCCCCCCGCCATCTGGTATCTGGGTAATAATCATATTTCCCGGAAAAACATCGTTACTCTTAAACGACAAACTCCTCTCCACCACAGCACCGGCTGCCGTGCAGGCAGCCTTTCCGCCGTTGACAGTATCGCTGGCATACTCCTGTAATTGAGCCAGACCAGGCACTCCGGTATATCCTTTAGTGGTATAGAACCAATTATTAAAATTGTCAAAAAATGTCTGACTAGGAGGACTGCCCCACGGAAAAGACCACCCGTATGAGGTGGTTAACCTGTTATATTTGTTCGCAATTGTCAGAGCCTGGGGTGTAAGGCTGAATTCCGCCTGCAGAAGCCGCTGGTCTTTATAACTGATGCCTTTTAATGTCGCATAGGCAATAAGCATATCCTGCCACCAATTCGGCCTCGCAGTAGAAATCGCATCCCAGTCCCAGTCATAGAATGAGGTTTCTCCATCTACATAGCTGCCCTGATTGGTAATCCCGGTAAAATACATGGTATCTGTTTCAATCCATGTGCTCCCAACTTTCTCGTAAACAATCACGGAATATTCATTCACCAGCGCATAGAAACTGCTTTCGTAGGGATCCCGCCAAATGCCCCGCATATTTAAGGGTATACTGCCGGGAGCGTCTGCCGCCGGAGTTAAATCATCGTCCTGCACAGCAGCCTCAATATCATCTATTTCTGCGGCATTGGTTACAACGGTTATTGAAGAAACTTCATGCGTTGTCCAGGTACTGCCGTTATTCACCTGCACTACAGCCTTGGACTTTCCCGTTTCGGCTTTGCCGTCATTGTTGAATTCTCCGGAAATGGAATAGATTATTATGCTTGACGCTGCGGAAAGGGAGTAGGTTTTGGTATCGGTATTGTAGCTGCCTTTCAAATTGAAGCGAATATCGCCGTCTTCCAGATACCCGATAAGCGCAAAATCCGACGCGCCAATTGCCCGTACGCCTGCTATTGATCTGGCGCCTGAGCCTGCTTCAGCAATAAAACTTACATCTTTTGCACCATTATTGAATTTCCCCGCGATGGTGAGGTTTTTCGCTTTCAGCGAACCACTGCCTCCACCTCCCCCGCCGCCGCCGCCGTCCATGTCGCACCCAGATACTGTGAAACCGATTATCACTACAAAGGCGATAGCAGCCATGCGAATAGTTCTGAAGAAATTGATTTTCTGTTTCATAATAAACTCCTTAAAATAAAAAATACGAACAAAATATAAAATAACCAAGAAAAATCGCCGAAGTTTGCATATATCAAATAAAATATTTTATTTTACGGATGAAATTTATGATTAGGCTCATAGCGTTAGACACTATTTGCGCGCAGAAGCGTGAGTAGATTAGGGACTGTTTTTTATCAATAAACCCGGTATAATAAAAAACAGGGAATGGATACATTAGGCATTGTCTTTACCGGCGGCGAAGGCCCAGAGCCAGAGGCAATTGGGCGTTTGTTTGACAGTCTGGAAGCAGGGGCGATAACTGCCGCCGCCGATTCCGGCCTTTGCCTTGCCGAAGCTGCGGGACTGAAACCGGACTGGATCATCGGCGATATGGATTCGCTTGAGGCAATTGCCGGCAGGGACAGGTTGAGCAAATATCCCGCACAGAGGGTTTTTTTCCACAATGCCGAGAAAGATTATACCGATACCGAACTGGCGCTCTCCCTGCTATGGGAAAAAAGCTGCGATGAGGTCTGGATAATCGGCGGAGGGGGCGGCAGAACAGATCACATCTTCGGAATACGGGATCTATTTGAGCGGGAGCGTTTTCCCCGCCGCTGGATCACCGCCGCAGAAGATATTTTCTGCCTTGAAGGAGGCACAGACGCGGCGGGCGGTGTTTGCAGTGGTGCTGCCGCAGACGACAGCTTGACAAAATCCGTGGAAGCGGGCGGCCTCGTTTCGGTGTTTCCCCTGGGCGAAGGGCCGTGGAAAGCGGAAAGCCGCGGACTTAAGTGGCCGCTGGAAAATGTTCACTGGGAACGGGGCAGGTACGGACTGAGTAATGCCGCCCTTGCAGCGTCCGTGACGGTAAGCGCGAAACAGGGGCGTTTTCTGGTAATTTTCCCCAACCAGGGCAAGGAGGAGCTATGCCGGCGGTAATGATTAACGGTAAAACCATCGGGCAGAAAGTCCGCGATGATGCACAGCGGCGGACGACAGCTCTGAAGAACAAGGGAATTACTCCATGCCTTGCGGTGGTTTTGGCCGGCGAAAATCCGGCGAGCATTTCCTATGTAACAGCCAAAGGAATGGCCCTTGCCGAAGCGGGCATGGAGGGACGGGACATCCGGCTTCCGGCGGACGTTACCGAGAAAGAACTGCTCGCGCTGATCGAAAAACTTAACGCAGACTCGGCGGTACACGGCATTCTGGTACAACTGCCGCTGCCCAAACATATAAATGAAGACAATATCCTCACTGCCATCGATCCTGCCAAGGACGTTGACGGTTTTCATCCAATCTCGGTGGGAAATATGGTACTGGGCAGGCCGTGCTTTCTCCCCTGTACCCCGCATGGGGTATTGGCGCTGCTACGTGAAACCGGCATCCCCCTTTCCGGCGCGCACGCGGTCATCGTTGGCAGATCAAATATAGTCGGCAAGCCGCTGGCAAACCTCCTGACTCGCCGAGACATAAACACCACACTGACGGTCTGCCACACCGGAACTACAGACCTTGCCCGCCACACCCTGGAGGCGGACATTCTTATCGCAGCCGCCGGAAAGCCGAAACTGATAACAGCCGGCATGGTAAAGCCCGGCGCGGCGGTAATTGACGTTGGAGTGAACCGGATAAATGATCCTTCAAAAAAAAACGGCTTCAGGCTCTGCGGAGACGTGGATCCTGCCGTAGCGGAAACGGCCGGCTACCTCACGCCGGTCCCGGGCGGCGTTGGCCCCATGACCATCGCCATGCTGATGCAGAATGTCGTACAGGCAGCGGAGGCCAACAGCCATGAGTGACGAAAAAGAAAAATGGGCACCATCAACGGAAAGCCTGAAAAGACTGCGCAACACCGCACTATTTTATTTTATCGCCGGACTGATCCTGGTAGTCCTCCGGTTCGCCGCCGGGAAAATGGTTATCGCGATTGCTGCCGGTGGTGTTGTCTGCGCGGTGGGCATAGGATGGCTTTTGGCAAATAATCCTCTCAATAAAAAAACAGGTATGCTCATAACCGGCGTGGGAATAACTGTAATGCTTTCCGGCATCCGTATTTCCATTCTCCCCATGATCACGGCGCTCATACTCAGTATTCTTACGGTGGGCTTTCTGACTCTGGGTATAAAATATTTCATCCAATACCTGATAGCCCAGAACAAGCAAAATTAAGGACGGGTTTCTTGACCTTTTTTTTTGAGACCTACGGCTGCCAGATGAACTCGGCGGAGTCGGCGGCGCTGGTACTGGTATGCAAGGAGCGGGGCTGGACCGCTGCGGCGGACGGTGAAAGTGCCGATCTGGTACTGCTCAACACCTGCTCGGTACGGCTGACCGCCGAGCGGAGGGTGCTGGGACGCATCGCCCTGTACGCAAGCATCAAAAAAAAATCCCTCGCACAGGGGCGGCGTTTCGCACTTGTCGTGGCGGGCTGTATGGCCCAGCGAATGGGAGAAGGTCTAAGGGAAAAATTTCCGGCGGTCGATTATGTGATGGGAACGGCCAGCCGCTCAATGTTCCCCCTGATCCTTGAAGCGGTCGAAAAAAACAACGGCCTCTCTGATCCCTTCCCGCACATCACAAGCGAAGAATCCCCCGAATTTTCATTTTCTTCCTCTCATCTTGAAGAAGGACAGTTCCGCAGCTTTGTCCCCATCATGCACGGCTGCGACAATTTCTGTTCCTACTGCATCGTTCCCTACGTACGCGGCAGGGAAGTCTCACGGGATCCCGCCCTGATAGCCGAAGAGATCCGCCTGGTGGGCAGCCGCGGGATAAGGGAAATTACCCTTTTGGGACAAAACGTCAACACTTACCAATGGAACCCCAATCCCCAGTCCCTAATCCCCAGTCCCCAACTCGATTTTGCCGGCCTCTTGCGGATAGCCGCCCGGGAAGCGGAACAAAACGGGATACAATGGCTGCGCTTCCTTGCGGCGAACCCCGGGGATTTTTCCCATGATACAATCGCCGTGATGGCGGAAAACCCTGCTTTTTGCCGTCACCTGCATCTGCCTGTTCAGCATGGCTCAAACCGAATACTCGCCGCAATGAACCGGGGCTATACCCGCGAGCAATACCTCGCCCTGGCCGCCGGGATTCGCCGCGCCATGCCCGGAATAAGCCTTTCGACCGATATTCTCGTTGGCTTTCCCGGCGAAACGGAAGAAGACCTTGAGCAGACGCTGGCGCTTATGGAGGAAGTGCAATTCCTCTATGCCTATATGTACCACTACAATCCGAGGGAGGGAACCGCCGCGTACAATCTGCCGGAGAGGATAAGTGAGACGGTCAAAAGGGAACGGCTGGCGAGAGTTATCGCCCTGCAGAAAAAACACACGGGAATACTGCTAAAAAACCGGCTGGGCGCAAGAGAGCGCGTTTTAATAGAGGGAATTTCACGAAAAAATGCCGATGAATTAGTAACACGCACAGAAAGGGATGAAATGGCTGTCGTCCCCGGGCCAGCTTCCATGATAGGTTCTTTCGCCGAGATTACACTCTCGAGCCTGCGGGGAAATACGTTTCGCTCAAAGGAGTTATCGTGAAGCTCCGCTTCACGTTCGATTATACGGTGCGGCATTTTGCCGCACTTAAAAGGAGTTATGCCTATGCCCTGGCGCCTAATCCAGTTTGTAGTTACTTTTGCGGTTTTCCTCCTGTTTATTGTTTTTAACCTGGGAAATAAGTGCGATATTAATTTCGGATTCACCAAATTCAGCGATGTTCCCGTATTTTTAACCGCATTTTTATCTTTTATCACCGGAATGCTCTGCGCATTTCCGTTTATCCTTGTTCTAAAGTCCCGAAAAAAGAACAAAGCCCCGCCAAAAGACAAAAAACCGGGCAAATCAAATGGAGAATACAGCGCCGAAAATGGCCCTTATGGGATTAACTGACAAAAACCGTGTCAGAACATTGTCTGCCATTGCCCTTTTCCTTGTCCTTGGAAACGGGTTGTACTCCCAGACTGCGCCGGCAGGGCAGTTAGGCCCGGAAATACAGAAATTGGAACAAAAACTATCCCAAAACGGAGTGCCTTCCGCCGAGCGGCATGATGCCCAACTGCGTCTTGCCCGCCTGTTACAGTTGTCCGGTGACATTGCCGGCGCTGCGGGGCGTTGGCTTGACGCAGCTGCCTCCGATCCCAATGACGAGAACGCCCTCGTTGCCGGCGCTTACTGCCTTGCCGCCATCGGCGAATGGGAAAGATCCCTGTTGACAATCCGCCCCTTGCTGGCAGCCGGCAGGCAGGGACAGGCAGCGCTTCACGCCCGTTATCTGGATGCCTGTCTGCGGGCAAGGGTTCCCGGTGACGCTTCTGCCCTTGCCGCGCTTGCCCGTGACCCGAATTGCATCGCTCTTCACCCGCTGATCTACTACAGCCTGTGGTGGATCATCGCTGAAAATCCTTCCGTTTCCACGGCGGGCAGCGCCGAATCCTGGAAGTCCCGCCTGCTTGCCGAATTCCCCCAAAGCCCCGAAGCCCGTGCGGCCAATTCCTCATCTGTCAGTGCAGTACATAGCCCCCTGTGGCTGCTCCTTCCCGGGGCGGCCGGTTCCAGTCCCCCCCCCAGGCCATCCACACCCGCACCAAGCCCCCCGCCTGCCGCACAAACGGGCAGCTCCGCCCCCGCAACAGTTCTGCAAACCGGCCTTTTTAGCAGGGAAGCCAACGCCCGCGCCCAGGTAGAAGCCCTGAGCAGGGCGGGATTTTCAGCTTCGGTAACCCGCAAGCTGGTCAACAACGCGGAGCATTGGGTCGTCACCGTCCCTGCCGGTCAAAATTCCAACAGAACCATCCAGGAACTAAAAAGAGCCGGCTTCGACTCGTTCCCCGTCAGAAATTGATCAAATTCTGTAAAATATGATACACTAACCCCATGACCGCGCAAGGGAAGCTATGGGTTATCCTTAACCCTGCGGCAGGAAAGGGAAAAGCGGCACAGCAACAGCCCATAATAGAACGTTTTTTTCTTGACCACGGGCATGATTTTGAAATAATCCAGACGAATGGGCCGGGTGACGCGCTGAATATCGCGCAAAACCTGCCGCTGGGAGAGAATGATGCGGCGATTGCCGCCGGAGGCGATGGAACCTGCAACGAAGTTGCCAACGGACTGTTAACGCGGCCGGCCACAGCGGCTCAAGCGCCGATTTTTGGGGTTCTCCCCATCGGCAGGGGCAATGATTTTTCATCAACACCAAAGATTCCACAGGATCTGGAAAAAGCCCTTGCTATACTGATTGGCGGAAAATTGTCGCCGCTGGATGCAGGTCTGGTTAAAGGGGGTTTTTTCCCCAATGGGCGCTATTTTATCAACGGCGTAGGCATTGGCTTTGATACCAAGGTAGGTTTTGACGCGGCAAAACTGAAAATACAGAGCGGCATCGCCTATGCTGTCGGCGCACTCATCAACATCATCCGTTACGATCCGTCTCCGCTGCTGCGTATACGCTGCGATGAAAAGGAAATAACCCTTTCCGCAGTAATTGTGTCAATCGTAAACGGCAGGCGCATGGGCGGCAGCTTTTACATGGGACCGAACGCCCTCCTGGATGACGGCCTGCTTGATATTTGCTGGGTACGCCGCCCCCCTACCCGCCTTAAGCTGATCAATATTGTCCTCCATTACCCCAAAGGAACCCAAAGCGAATGTGAGGGCGTCGGCCTGGACAGGGGTTCAATATTTCACCTAACGGCGCTGGAGGGAGGAATGGCTGCCCACTGCGACGGGGAAACGGTTTGCTATGACGGCAAAGAACTGGAAATTTCCTGCATACCCGGCGCGCTGAGGCTGATTGGAGTGTAATGTGGGCTTCAGGCGGGCAGCGGTAACCTTTGTACTCAGGGGACTTCTCAACACCCT
>Ga0082212_10002023_pt1 | contig 29834 bp, 23 predicted proteins | sample TergutNt197P3_FD_71548 | JGI IMG/M metagenome (GOLD analysis project Ga0082212, IMG submission 71548) | Neocapritermes taracua P3 segment gut microbial communities from Petit-Saut dam, French Guiana - Nt197 P3 | ecosystem: Host-associated > Arthropoda: Insects > Digestive system > Gut ...
TGGCTGTCATAATAGTATTGTGGATAATAATCGCGCAGTGCGTTGTTATCACATACCCGAACCAGTATGTCGCGATCAGGCAATTCGGGGAAGTGATCCGCATCACGAACGAGTCCGGTCTTAGTTTTAAGTTGCCGTTTATACAGACGTCCAGCGCGCTGCCAAGGGACATCCAGCATTATGACATGCCCCTATCCGACGTAATCACGCAAGATAAGAAGACTATGGTAGCCGACAGCTTTGTACTCTGGCGCGTATATGACCCCCTTTCATTTATCCGAAAAGCGTCGGGCAGCGTCACTCAGGCTCAGACATTTGTCGGAAACAACTCGTACAACGCCTTGAAGAACGTCATAGGCCGCCTGCCGCAGACAGAAATAATCAGCGGACGCGACACACTTGCGCAGCAGATCTTCAGGGAGCTCGACACCGCCCTTGACGAGTACGGTCTTGAGATGGTGGCTATCGAAACAAAACATCTCGACCTGCCTGACGATAACAAAAACGCTGTCTATGACCGCATGATTTCCGAGCGTAATAACATTGCCGCGCAGTACACAGCCGAAGGCGATGAAGAAGCGCGTAAAATACGGACGGAGACCGACAAAACTGTGAACATCCAAACCTCAAACGCGCTCGCTCAGGCAGCGGAGACTATAGCGGAGGGTGAGCGCCAGTACATGGAGATCCTCGGCGACGCGTACAGCAACGCTGCGAAGGCTGAGTTCTACACATTTGTACGCGCTCTTGATTCTGCAAAGAACTCACTCAAGGGTAGTAATAAGACGCTTATCCTGGGCGTCGACTCGCCGATGGCGCAAGTATTTTATCTCGAATAGCGCCTCCCGTTTCCCCGGCGCCTGATCAGAGCCTGCGCTGCCGCTTAAGAACTCTTTTTACGAAGATCGAGGATATGAAAGGTTTCTCGATGATCGAGGAACTTGACCGTCAACCCGCGATGCTAATCCCGCTCCGGGCGGATAAAGATAATAGAGGTTTATATGCATACTGGCAAGGAAGCAAACAAAAAGGCACCGAAAAAAAAGGCAAACACATTTCCGAAGATGCTGGCGGACTTCACACACGGCTTGAAACGCTTTTTTCTGGTCGCGATATTAGCCTCCGCAGCAACTTCGCTTATAGGTTTCGTATCCCCCCTTATTGTCGGCTTCGCAGTCGACACCGTAATCGGCGATAAAGCCGGCGAGTTGCCGTCTTTCATGAAGAGGCTGTATGACTCACTGACTACAGACAGCGCAATTGGGGTAAAGCTGCTCGTCTGCGCGTCTTTTATTCTGACATGCGCGCTGCTCTCCGCCGTCTGCAACTACCTGTCGCGCGTGAACATGTCAAAAGGTTCGGAGCGCATGATAAACAGGCTCCGCGTTAAACTGTACTCGCACACGCAGCGGCTGCCCTTTGAGTGGCACACATCGCATCAGACGGGCGACATCATACAAAGATGCACATCCGATGTAGAGACGATCCGGCGTTTCGTTTTTCAGCAGCTTCTTGAAGTACTCAGGACGGTCATACTTGTCATAATAGCCATGAGCATCATGTTCTCATTCAACGTAAAAATGGCGCTCGCCGTAACCGTCTTCATCCCGGTGATACTGCTCTATACCATCTACTTCTCAAAGCGGGTCTCAAAGAAATTCCGCGCATGTGACGAGGCTGAGGGCGAGTTAATGGTCAGAGTACAGGAGAATCTTACCGGCGTGCGCGTCGTGCGCGCTTTCGGCCGCGAGCGTTACGAAACAGAGCGGTTCAACGAGAAGAATGTCAACTTCACGAACATGTGGACGACGCTCGGGGCAACATACGGGCTGTTCTGGGGTATAGGCGATTCAGTGGCAGCCATACAGCTTCTTTGCGTCGTCGTGCTCGGCTCATACCTCGCGGCGACAAGCTCTTTCACATTTGGCGAGTTGCTGGTGTTCATCAGCTATTCGCAAATGCTTATGTGGCCTGTCCGCCAGCTTGGCAGGGTCATGTCGGAAATGAGCAAGACGAGCGTATCGCTGAACCGTATAAGAGAGATACTCGACGCTCCCGCAGAGACAGACGCGCCGGGCTCCGTCCAGCCTCCGATGAACAGCGATATAGAGTTTAAGAACGTGAGCTTCACTTATGCCGAGCAGCCCGTCCTTAAGAATGTCAGCTTCACGGTCAGGAACGGCACGTCGTTCGGGATACTCGGCGCGACCGGTTCAGGCAAGTCTACAATAACGTACCTTTTAAACAGGCTGTATGACCTGCCGGAGGACGGCGGTGCAATAACTATCGGCGGCGTCGACGTCACAAAGATCGAAAAAGCATATCTTCGCCGCAACATCGGTCTCGTCCTGCAGGAGCCTTTCCTGTACTCAAAGACTGTGCTTGACAACATAGACATCTCATCCCGGAGCCGCGACCTCGACAGGGTCCGCGAAAAGGCCCGGATAGCAGAGGTCGACGACAACATAATGGGTTTTGTCAAAGGTTATGATACGATAGTCGGCGAGCGGGGCGTCACACTGTCCGGCGGGCAGAAGCAGCGCGTCGCGATCGCCAGGACGCTTATGATGAACGCGCCTGTCATGGTGTTCGATGATTCCATGTCGAGCCTCGATATGGAAACGGACGCAAGAATTCGGGAGTCGCTCCGCACTGATACGGCGGGTTCCACCGTTATCATAATTTCACACAGGATTTCCACACTTATGAACGCGGATACTATAATGGTGCTGGAAGACGGGCAGGTCGCAGAGATAGGCTCTCACAGCGAACTGGTCGCAAAAAACGGCATATACCGCCGCATATACGATATTCAGTCGGGTTACACCGACGAAGGAGGTGAGGCGCAGTGAACTACGAAGATGAGAAAACCAGCGGTCTGAGCCTGAAGGTTTGGCTGCGCCTTATCAAATACTTCAAACAGATGAAAAGGCAGATCTTCCCCGCGCTCATCACTGTTATCTGCACGACAGCCTGCTTCTCCGCTTTCCCTCTTTTCACGCGCTACGCTGTGGATAACTTCGTTATACCGGGTGTAACTAAAGGGCTTGTCCCGTTTGCGTGCTTCTACTTTGCGTTCATCGTTGTTGTGGGTTTCGGCGACGTAATGTGGGTCAAGCTTCTTATGGCGGTCGAAATGAAGATCGGCCTGCTGATCAGAAAGGACAGCTTCATCCATCTGCAGAAGCTCCAGATCGCGTTCCACAATGTTAATTCTGTCGGTTATCTTATCGGCAGGGTAATGTCGGACACCGAACGGATAGGAAGTATGATATCCTGGGGTTTCTCCGGGTTCATCGAGGCGCTGCTTACGCTTGTTTTCAGCTTGATCTACATGTTCATTCTGAGTCCGAAACTGGCAGTCATACTCCTGGTAACGATACCCGCCGCCGGAGTTGTGGCCTGGTTCTTCCAGAGAAAGATAATGGTTATTTCCCGGAAGGTCCGCGAACTGAACTCCCGCATAACGGGCGCTTATAATGAGGGTATAAGCGGTTCCAAAACATCCAAAACGCTCGTCATCGAAGACGTCAACAGTAATGAATTTGCCAAGTTGTCCGACAGGATGCACCGTGAGTCTGTGCGCAACTCGCGCCTGAACGCGATAATGATGCCAATGGTCATGTCGCTCGGATCGATCGCGCTTAGCGTTGTCCTGTACAGGGGCGGCTTGCTTGTAAGCGGTTCCGGGCTTGAGTTCGGCGTACTGTCTGCGTTCATCGCCTATGCTGTAAGCACCATAGAACCGATAGTGTGGGTCTCGGGGATAATTTCGGAAATGGTTTCCGCTCAGGTTGGTATCGAAAGGGTCACAGGGCTGCACGATGAAGTTATCACAATAACAGACTCGCCGGAAGTTGTGGAAAAGTACGGCGACACGTTTGAGCCGAAACCGGAAAACTGGGAGCAGGTTCTCGGCGGAGTCACATTTGAAAACGTCTGGTTCAAATACCCTGACGGCGAGGAAAACGTCCTCGAGGGCTTTTCTCTCGACATCCCTCCGGGTACGACGGTCGCGATCGTCGGGGAGACAGGCGCGGGCAAATCCACGATAGTCAATCTCGCATGCAGGTTCTACGAGCCGACAAGCGGGCGCGTGCTCATAGACGGGCGCGACAGCCGCGAGCGTTCGCAGTTATGGCTGCACTCCTCGCTGGGCTATGTCCTGCAGGATCCTCATTTGTTCTCAGGCACGATAATGGATAACATCAGGTACGGCAGACTTGACGCGACGGATGAAGAGGTTATCGAAGCGGCGCGCCTGGTATCGGCGAATGTAGTTGCCGAAAGAATGCCTGAAGGTTACAGCGCCGAAGTCGGCGAGGGCGGGGATAAGCTCTCGACCGGAGAAAAGCAGCTGATATCTTTCGCGCGCGCGGTGCTTGCCGATCCTCCGATATTCGTCCTCGATGAGGCGACGTCAAGCGTCGATACTGAGACTGAGCTTCTTATCCAGAACGCTATATCACATTTGCTGGAGGGTCGTACTTCGTTTATCATTGCCCACAGGCTTTCAACTATCGTTCGTTCTGACATCATACTCGTCGTTGAGGACGGGAAGATAGTCGAACGCGGCGCGCACAGGGAGCTGTTGGCTGCAGGCGGCCATTACAGCGAGTTATATAAAGCGATGAGAATTGAGCAAGTCATGGAGAGTGCTTAGACTATTACTCTCATCGCTTTGCGATGAGAATTGAACAAGTCATGGAGAATGCTTAAAACTCATGAAGAAGTTACAACTCAGAGGGGTATCCGGGAGATGCCTCTGAATTGCAACATGGAGAAAACTTTGATTCATGAAGTACACTCAGCGGAACGACGAGGTCGAAATCACCGGAGTAAGCGACTTCGATATCGAGAAGATTTTTGATTGCGGTCAGTGTTTCAGATGGAGCGCTGATGAAAGCGGCGCCTACACGGGCGTCGCTTTTGGACGCGCCGCAACTGTGCGATACGGCAACGGACGCAGTGACCGCAGTAACGGCAGCGGACGCAGTGACCGCAGTAACGGCAGTGACCGCACGCATAAAAACGCCGGCTGCGAAAACAGCGTGACAGACAGCAGCAATACCGGCGGCAACAGCATTTTCATTTCCGGTACGGTCGAGGATTTCGAATCTGTCTGGTATGACTATTTCGCTCTTGACCTCGACTATGCGGAAATCCGCCGCGGACTCTGCGTCGACGCGTTTATGCGCAAAGCGTCCGGGCACGGCGCAGGGATTCGCATTCTCAGGCAGGACGCCTGGGAGGCTCTGTGTTCATTCATTATTTCGCAGTGCAATAACATTCCGAGGATAAAGAAGATAATCGCCTTGCTCTGCGAAAGATTCGGCGGGAAGATCAAGTTTCGCGGCAGGGAGTATTACTCCTTTCCGTCCGCCGAGAGGCTTTCCGTGTGCAGCGAGGAGGATCTCGCCCCTCTGCATTGCGGATACAGAGCCGCGTATATAATCAGCGCGGCAAAAGCTGTCTCATGCGGGGATCTTGACTTGCTTGCTCTTTCTCATAGCTCCCCTGACAAAGCGCGAAGCGCTTTTATGACTCTTCGCGGCGTAGGAAACAAGGTCGCGGACTGCGCGGTTCTGTACGGGCTGCATATGCTCGACTCGTTCCCGCTCGACGTCTGGATCAAGCGTGCAGTCGCGGAGTATTACGGTCCCGGGTTCGATCCTGCTGTGTACCATCCTTTCGCCGGCGTTGCGCAGCAGTATATGTATTACTATATTCGCAGCAGATCAGCAGGCCACAGTTCAATGGGTATCCGGGATAGGCACTGAATAGTAACCTCTGCAGTTATAATATCCCGGAAAAAATCGTAATAACTCTTGCAATCACCGCCGTATAATGGTAGAATGACTTTCCGCGTTCCTCTCGCGCCGCGCCGCACCGAGACTTGCGTCTCGCGGAGCCCCACGTTAGGTATGCGGAGTACATCCCGACGACAGGAGGTGAGAACCTGGTGCCGAACATAAAATCATCATCGAAGAGGATGCTTATAAGTCAAAAGGCAGCCGCGAAAAACAGATCAGCAAAGTCACTCATGAAAACCAATATCAGGAAGTTTGACGCTGCGGTATCCGGCGGTGACCGCGAGTCAGCGGAAAGCGCGTATAAAGTTGCTGTAAAAACTGTCGACCGCGCCGCGACAAATGGCCTTATCCATAAAAACAAAGCAGCCCGCAGAAAAAGCGCAATGACGCTCAAGCTTAACGGAATGCAGTAGTGTTCAAAATTTGCTTAATCACGCATTTCCCCCCACATGTGGGGGGAAATGTTGATAATTGTGGAAATGTTCGCCCACAAATGCATGCAGACATTTGAAAAGCACTTGATTTTTCAGTATGTTTGTGGTAAATTATTCCCTGAACCCAATGAATTCATTCCCTGCAGCCGAAAGGATCTACCCTATGAATTCCACAGCCGACGTATGGAGCAGGATACTCAATATTCTGAGCAACGACCTGACTTCTACTGCAATCTCCACTTGGTTTGACGATTGCCGCGCGGTCGAGTTGTCGGATGGACGCCTCTATCTGCATACGCCGTCTGTATTTAAGAAGGGTGTTATTGAAGCTCGTTTTGCGGGAAAAATTGAAAGCGCGCTCAGCGAGTTGTTTTCCGGCGATTTTGACGTCGTCATCCTTGACGACGAAGGTCTCGAGCTTATGAATGAAGCTGCAGATACTACTGATTCTTCAGGCGCGGACGATTATACCTTCGAGCGGTTTGTTGTTGGTAATACAAACAAATTCGCTCATGCCGCCGCAAAAGCTGTAGCCGAGGGGCAGCAAAAACAGAACTTTAACCCTCTGTTTATATACGGCGAGTCCGGTTTGGGCAAAACGCACCTGCTGCATGCCATACAGCATTCTGTTGAGAAAAACTTTCCACATTTCCACATTATATTTGTAACAGGTGAAGATTTTACGAACGAACTGATTGGCGCGGTCAGGCGCGAAAAAAATGTGGAGTTCCGTGAAAAATACCGTAACGCGGATATTCTGCTCATCGACGACATCCAGTTTATTGCCAGAAGTATCGCTACGCAAGAGGAAATGTTCAACACTTTCAATGCGCTTTTCGGGCTCGGCAAGCAGATAGTCTTCACGTCGGACAGGCCGCCCCAGGAAATCCATACGCTGGAGGACAGGTTAAAAACGCGCTTCGAGTCAGGCTTGATGGCTGATATCAAACCGCCTGACGATGCTCTCCGCATAGCTATTATACGAAATAAAGCCGAGCAGCTCGGGGTTCTCCTGCCGGACGACGTAACGAACTATATCGCGGATAACCTCAACTCCAACATCCGGCAACTGGAAGGCGCAGTCAAAATGATCATCGCTTACCGCGATATTATGGATGATGATATCACTGTTGAGTCCGTCAAGTCCCGTCTGAAGGATATGTTCAAGGGAACGCGCGATCTTATACCTACGATCGACGTCATTATCGAGGAAACCGCCAAGTTCTACCTGCTCAATCCGGACGACATAAAAGGTCAGAGCAGAACGCGCGACACCACTATAGCAAGGCAGATATCAATGTATCTGATCCGGAAACTGACGAACTTCTCTCTGAAGGACATTGGCGCTGTTTTTGAGGGACGCGACCACTCCACCGTACTTTCGTCCATCAAGCGTATTGAAAAGAAAATGGCGGAGTCGGAGGATTTTTCCGGCAGGATAAGGGACATCACTTCCAACATCAGTTCGCTGAAGTGACTGGTTCCGTCGGCAGTACACCTGCTCGGCTGTCACGGTTATTTTCCGGCTATATAATTATCAACATTTCAACGTGCAAAAAAGTTAGTGTCATTAAGCTTTACTTTCCGTGGTTTCTTTCAACATCCGGCGCCCATTTTCATCAACACTTTTCACCTCTCATTTCCCCTTTAGTTTCAGTGGTTTATCATAGTTTTCCACATTATTCCGTACTACTGCGACTGCTACTAAAGTAATATTATTTCTTTATATATATTATATTACGAAAGGACTAATCTATGAAATTTTCCTGTGAAAAGCTGCAGTTGCTGATAGCGATACTCACCGCGTCACGAGCTGCCGCAACGAAAAGTCCTGTTCCGCTGCTTGAAGGGCTTCTGCTTGAGACAGAAGGGGATAATATCAGAATTTCCGGATACGACTTAAAAACCGGCATCATTACAACGCTTCCCGCGGAGGTGGAACAACCGGGAGGAATCGTATTAAATGCCAGGCTTTTCGGTGAGATCATCCGAAGAATGCCCGGACTGAGTATTACTATCTCAGTCAGCTCAAACTATGTCGCGAAGATAAGCAGCGAAAACAGTGAGTTTGAGATTCTGGGTTCCCCTTCATCAGACTATCCGGAGCTTCCGGCGGTAGACGGACAGGATTCTGTCGAAGTAGACGAGACGCTTCTGAAAAAGATGATCGCTCAAACCAACTTTGCCGTAAGCGACAATGAATCGCGCCCGATACACACCGGCGCGCTGTTTGAGATCGGCGGAGGTAATCTGACGATCGTGGCGGTGGACGGCTACAGGCTTGCGCTGCGGCGGGAGGCGATGGAATCCGGTGACGACAGGTCTTTCAATTTTGTTGTTCCGGGTACAGCGCTCAGTGAGGTCGAGAGAATCGTTTCGGAGGGTGTTGAAAAGGTCGCGATAACGCTGGGCTCCAAGTATATCATGTTCTCTTTCGGCAGTACGGTGCTTATTTCGCGGAGGCTTGAGGGAGAGTTTCTCAACTATAAGACGTCCATTCCGCAGTCGAGCAAATATCAGCTGATAATCGACAGAAATGAGTTCATCGCCGCAGTTGAAAGGGTATCGCTCATTATAAGCGATAAACTGAAAAGCCCTGTGCGCTGTGTGTTTGGAGATGGAATTGTCAAGTTGAACTCAGTTTCCGCGCTTGGAAAAGCGAGCGATGAGTGCGGTATTGAGGGGGATGGCGAAGATCTGGAAATCGGGTTCAATGATAAATACTTGCTCGACGCCTTAAAAGCGGCGCCGGCGGATGAAATAAGTTTTGAACTTACGACGGGGACGGCGCCATGCGTTCTTTCTCCGCTGGACGGGAGCGGTAATTTCCTGTATATGATTCTTCCTGTCAGACTCCCGAGTATATGAAATTAAAACTGCGCGGAGTAAGAAGGATCCAAATTACCGGAGAGTTTATCAGGCTTGATGCACTGCTGAAGTACGCATCCCTCGTTTCGACCGGAGGAGAAGCAAAGTTTCTGATTCAAAGCGGTGAAATACTTGTGGACGGAACGCCCTGTTTTCAGCGCGGGCGCAAGATAGCAGAAGGATGCGTGGTACGTTACAACGATGATACGCTGATCGTAACGCGATGATGTATGTTTCCATTGGGTTGTGGGCGGAGCCTCGCGTTAGATATGCCACGAAATGCATGAACGGCCGGTTTTCATGCCGTTACGCAGTGTCCGTGTTCTTCGGACGGGTTTGATATGTTCGTAAATACTGTTCATCTTGAAGGGTTCCGGAATTACCGGCAGGCGACAGTTCAGCTTTCAGAAGGTGTAAATGTCATCATAGGGCATAACGCGCATGGAAAGACAAACCTTCTGGAGGCTGTTTATTTTCTGTCTTCGGGGCGTTCGTTTCGTTCCGCGACAGAGAAGGATTTCATTGCTTTCAGCGGCGACGGCGCGTACATCAGGGCGGATATTGTGTCCGGCGGGCGCGGGCAGACGCTTGAAGCGCGTTTTTTTCAGGGGCGGCGGCGTGAGCTTCGTGCCAACGGCGTGAAGCTAAGCAGGCTCTCAGATCTCACCGGCAAGCTCGCAACTGTGTTCTTCGGGCCTGATGACCTTGAGATGGTCAAGGGCGGAGCGGCGGTCAGAAGAAAGATGATGGATCAGCGCCTTTCTCAGCTTCGGCCCGCGTATGCCGCCGCGCTGTCTGAGTTTAACAGGTTGTACGACCATAAAACGCGTATTCTTCGGGACTATCATGAAAAGCCGTCGCTGCTGGAGCTGCTCGACGACTTTGATCAGCGGCTTGCGGCGCAAAGCACAAGGCTGATCCACTACAGATCAGCTTTTACGCAGCGGCTGTCGCGCAGTGCCGCACTGATCCACAGTGATTTTTCAGGCGGGACTGAAACGCTGAGTATCGGGTATAATACAGTTGGCGGAATAGAAGCCGCAGAGATGACAGCGGAGCAAATCTTTTCAGAACTCATGAAGCATCAAAAGGCGCATAGACAGGCTGAGCTCCGGGCAGGGCTTTGCCTCTCCGGGGCGCATAAGGATGACCTTGAGATTAGCATTAACGGCGTATCTGCACGCAGATTCGCGTCACAGGGTCAGGCGAGGACTGCAGCTGTTTCTATAAAACTGGCGGAGCGGGATATCCACTTTGACGAGGCAAATGAATACCCGGTGTTGCTTCTCGACGACGTATTGTCCGAACTGGACGCGCGGCGGCAGAGTTTTATCCTCGGCAGGATAGCGGAGGGCCAGGTGCTGATAACTTGCTGTGACGAGAGCTCCGTCTCAAACGCCGCGGGCGCAGCGATACTCAGAGTCGTGGATGGGGCAATTGTATTGTGATGGGATCGTAACTGTTTAATGGCCACTGAACAGAGCCTCCTATCAGTTACATGGGAGCAATATTATGTATTTACATCTTGGGCAAAACGTTATCGTTCCGGAAGCGGACGTAATTGGAATATTCGATCTAGACAACACGACCGGCTCGCATATTACGCGCCGGTTCTTAAATGATGCCGAAAAGTCGGGGCGGGTCAAAACAGTTTCGGAAGATTTACCAAAATCCTTTATTATTTGCGCAAAAAACAGAGAGTTTGTGGTATACTTATCACAGCTCTCTTCACAGACTCTCCTGAAGAGGTCGGAGAACATTATTTAGCGCGAACGTCTTTGTGCCGGTTGAAGTGCGGCGCCGCAAGTACCGGTCCTGTACGTCTCCCGAAACAGGGAAGGGAACATTATATTATGGCGGATGAGTTTAACAGCGTAGTCACGGAAGAGTATGACGCGTCGCAGATACAGGTGCTCGAGGGGCTTGAGGCTGTCCGGAAGAGGCCCGGTATGTATATCGGCTCGACGTCGGCTTCCGGGCTCCATCACCTTGTATATGAGATCGTCGATAATGCGATAGACGAAACACTGGCGGGGTTTTGTACCGAGGTCACAGTTACCATAGGTGAGCAGAACACTATCACTGTCGTTGACAATGGCCGCGGTATTCCAATAGACACTCATGAGCAGACAGGCAAGAGCGCGCTCGAAGTAGTGTATACAGTTCTCCACGCGGGCGGTAAGTTCGGCGGCGGCGGGTATAAAGTCGCAGGCGGCCTTCACGGCGTGGGCGCCTCCGTCGTCAACGCGCTTTCAGAGTGGCTCGTCGTGCGGGTGCATAAAAACAGCCTTGTGTACGAAATGAAGTTCGAGCGCGGAGATATTGTTCAGGAACTTACGATAGTCGGCGAGACAAACAAAACCGGCACAGTCGTGATATTCAAGCCTGACAGCGATATATTCGACGACTGCGACTTCAGTTATGAGACGTTGCACAACCGAATGCGTGAGCAAGCTTTCCTGAACGGCGGGCTCAGGATAACAACGAATGATCTGCGCCCGGGGCGCGAGGCTTCGGATACGATGCTTTACGAAGGCGGGATAAACGAGTTCGTCACTTATCTTAATCGCAATAAAACGCCGCTGCATGAGAATATCATATATCTTTCAGGGGACCGCAACGATTCGACTGCGGAAATTGCGCTGCAATACTGCAGCGACGTCTATCAGGAGTTCCTGCTGAGTTTCGCGAACAATATAAACACGCCTGACGGAGGTATGCACGAAACCGGATTCAAAGCTGCGCTTACAAGGGTGATGAACGATTACGGCAAAAAGACGAACATGCTTAAGGGCGATGATAAGCTTTCCGGCGAGGACTGCCGCGAAGGCGTCACTGCCATTATATCCGTGAGGCTCATGGACGCGCAGTTCGAGGGGCAGACAAAGTCCAAGCTCGGCAACAGCGAGATAAAAACGCTCGTGGATAATGTCGTATCTGAAAAGCTCGCGATTTTCCTCGAGGAAAACCCGCAGGTGGCGCGCGCGATCCTTGATAAGGCTCTCATGGCGTCCCGCGCGCGTGAAGCCGCGCGGAAGGCAAGGGAGAATATCAGGCGGAAAAACGCGCTGGAGGGCATGTCCCTTCCCGGGAAGCTGGCGGACTGCAATGTTGCGGACCCTGCCCTTACGGAGATATACATTGTCGAGGGGGACTCCGCAGGCGGCAGCGCAAAAGGCGGGCGCGACAACCGCTTCCAGGCGATCCTGCCGCTCTGGGGCAAAATGCTGAACGTTGAAAAGGCCCGCGCCGATAAAGTATACGGTAATGAAAAACTTACCCCCGTAATAACCGCGCTCGGGGCCGGTATCGGCGAGGATTTTGACGAGGCAAAACTGCGTTATCACAAGGTAATAATCATGGCGGACGCCGACGTCGACGGCAGCCACATCAGGACGCTTCTGCTCACGTTCTTTTTCCGGTTCATGCGCCCTCTGATCGACGGCGGATATGTTTACGCCGCCCAGCCGCCGCTTTTCAAGCTAACGCGGGGAAAAACAGTGCGGTACATTCTCGATGAAAGCGAACTTGAACCGGCGCTGGCGGAGATGCGCGGCGAAGATGGCAAGGGCAAGGTGGATATTTCCCGTAACAAGGGCCTCGGTGAGATGGACGCGCACGAGCTCTGGGATACGACGATGAATCCTGAAACGCGTGTTCTCAAGCGTATAGAACTCACTGACGCAATTCAGGCGGACGAGGTCTTTACTGTGCTGATGGGCGAAAAAGTCGAGCCCCGCAAAGAGTACATAGAAAAGAACGCAAAGTACGCCGTGAACCTGGATACATAGGAGAAAAAGTTGGCAAAAAAAGATAAATCCGGGGATATAAGTTACCCTGATCAAAAGATAGTAACAGCTCCGCTTGAAGAAGAGATGGAGACGTCGTTTCTCACATACGCCATGTCCGTAATCATAGACAGGGCGCTTCCTGATGTGCGCGACGGTTTAAAACCTATTCACCGACGCATTCTGTATACGATGTACGAGAGTAATCTCACGAGCGATAAACCGTTCCGCAAATCGGCGACGGCTGTCGGCGACATCATGGGCAGGTACCATCCGCATGGCGACACCTCGATATACGACGCGCTTGTGCGTATGGCGCAGGATTTTTCCATGCGCTATATGCTTGTTTCGGGGCACGGCAACTTCGGTTCCGTCGACGGCGACCCCGCGGCGCATATGCGTTATACCGAAGCGAGGCTGTCAAAGATATCCGACGAACTTCTGCGCGATATCGAAAAGGAGACTGTCGACTGGGACCCGAACTATGATGAGACCCGAAAGCAGCCCCGCGTACTCCCGAGCAGGTTCCCGAATCTGCTTGTAAACGGTTCGAGCGGCATTGCGGTCGGTATGACGACGAATATCCCGCCGCACAATCTTACGGAAGTCATAAACGCAGTTATTTGCGTTATGAACAATCCCGACGCTGAGCTTGACGACCTCATGGAACACGTTAACGGTCCGGATTTCCCGACCGGAGGCATTATCATGGGCAGAGTGGGTATAAGGGCGGCTTACGCGACAGGCAGAGGAAGCATACGTGTCCGCGCGAGAACGGAGATTGAGGAATTCTCACAGGGGCGCACGCGTATCATCGTTACTGAACTGCCGTATCAGGTAAACAAATCCCGCCTGCTCGAGGCGATCGCGGAGAACGTAAAAAACAAGCGGATCGACGGCATATCAGCCATGCGCGACGAGTCCGACAGGGACGGCATGCGTATCGTGATCGAGCTCAGGCGAGAGGCGAACGCTCAGGTAGTGATGAACCGGCTTTATACGCAGACGCAGATGCAGACGACATTCGCGATCGTAATGCTCGCGCTTGTGGATAATCAGTCGCAGCCGCGTATCCTTTCGCTTCGGCAAATGCTTGACGAGTACATCGCGTTCCAGCGCGAGGTGCTCAGGCGACGCACTGAGCATGACCTGAAAAAAGCGCGGGAGAGGGCGCATATCCTCGAAGGGCTGCGCATAGCCTGCGACAATATAGACGAAGTTATCAGCATTATACGCACAAGTTATGACAACGCCAAAGAGCGCCTGATGGAGCGCTTTGAACTTACCGATATCCAAGCCCAGGCGATACTGGACATGCGCCTGAGAAGCCTTCAGGGTCTTGAAATTGAGAAAATAGACAAAGAATACGCCGAGCTTCAGGAGAAGATAAAATACTATCTGACGCTTCTCGGGGACGCTAAACTGCTGGATTCTGTGCTTGTTGAGGAGCTCACGGAGATACGTGACAAGTACGGTGACGAGCGGCGCACCGAAATCGCTGTCGTCGAGGATGAGATTGACATCGAGGATCTTATCGACGAAGAGGAGTGTGTATTCACGCTTACTCACGCGGGTTATATAAAGCGCATGCCCGCAAACACATACAAAGCGCAGCGCAGGGGCGGACGCGGGATCACCGCTATGACGACACGCGAGGAGGATTATGTCGAGACGATCCTGACCGCTTCAAGCCACGACTATATTCTGTTCTTTACAAACCACGGCCGGGTGTACCGCAAAAAGGGTTATATGATGCCTGAAGCGGGGCGTACTGCCAAGGGGACGAACATCGTTAACATTTTACCGATCACGCCGGGTGAGAAAGTGTCCGCGATGATCCGTATGCGCGATTTCGGCGAGGAGGAGTACCTGGTCATGGTGACGCGCAGCGGAACTGTCAAGCGTATGCGAAAAAGCGAACTGCGCAATATAAAGAACGTCGGGATTCGGGCGCTCATACTCAGCGAGGACGACGAGCTCATTTCTGTCCGCGACACAGACGGGAAACAGAAGATACTCATCGCGACGCATGACGGCATGGCGATATGCTTCGATGAAAACGACCTGCGCCCCATGGGCAGGGCTGCTGTCGGCGTAAGGGGCATCCGCCTGCGCAGGGGCGATTACTGCGTCGGCGCGGCGCGCGCGCGGGAAGGCGGTTCGCTGCTTACTGTGACCGAACAAGGGTACGGTAAGCGGACTGAGATCATTGAGTACCTGCGCGGGGGCGACGACGGCGGTACACAGAGCCGCGGAGGTTACGGCAGGAAGAACTACAGCATTACAAATAAAACGGGGAAAGTCGCCGACGTAAAGGTAGTTGACGATAATGACGACGTTCTCATTATTTCAGACGACGGGACTATCATCCGCATGGCGGCGACCGATATCAGCACTTACGGCAGGTCAACACAGGGCGTCCGCTTGATGCGCATGTCAAACGACGCTAAAGTGATTTCTATCGCGCGCACAGAGAAAGACGAAGAGGACGAAGCAGGAGAAGGTTCAGCAGAGGGGGGCGAGGAGATTTGAGTACTGAAACCACAAGACAAGGGGACGGTTCTCTTGTCTTGCCCTTGTCTTGTTATCTTCACCCTGTCTTCAGAAGCGGCATGAATCAGGGGCAAGCAAGACAAGAGAACCGTCCCCTTGTCTTCTGAGCTCATGAAAAAAGTTACTATATACACTGACGGGGCGTGCAGCGGAAATCCCGGGCCGGGGGGCTGGGGAGCAGTCCTCATGTACGCCGGATCAAAAAAAGAGCTTTCGGGCGGAGAACGGGAAACGACGAACAACCGGATGGAGCTTTTTTCTGTAATATCCGCGCTTGAAGCGCTGCGTGAACCCTGCGAGGTTGAGCTTTTCTCAGACTCGCAGTATGTGACGAACGCCATAAATCTGGGGTGGTTGGATTCCTGGCGCAGGAGAGGGTGGAAGCACAGGGGCGGGGACATAAAAAACCCCGATCTGTGGCAGAGGCTGGACCCGCTTCTGGATAAGCATAGCGTGACCATGACATGGGTCAAAGGCCACGCCGATAACGAGTATAATAACCGTTGTGACGAGCTGGCTATCGCCGCGCGCGACGAGTACGTCGGGCTTGAAGCTGCGGCGATAATGAGCGGAAAATACGAGCTGCTATAATATGCGGGAATCAACGGCTTTGGTTTGCGGCGATGTTAAGAAGTTATAAAAAAGCTGCGATATGAGCTTCGAATACGGGCGGTAGGGGGATAATGCGGTAATGAGCGACGGGAAACAAAGTTCAATGATGATTTCAGGGCGGAACAGTGTGATATGGGTCGACAGTAGCGGCAGATCGGACAACAAGCGTAAATTCATCCGAGGGCACGCCATAGAGTATCCTAAAGTTGGGATAAGCTTGTCGAGGCGGTATTCCGGTCTGATTCTGGGAGCGTATTTCATTATTATGTTGTTTTCCTCTGCTGTTTTCGGAGACACGCTTTTTACGGCGATATTGTGCAACGCGGCAATGGCGGTACTCATTGCATATGCAGCGGATTCCATAATAACGGGGATCAACATCGTCAGGTTCAATGAGAAGCAGCTGAAAAACGGGGGAGAGACGATCGATCCCTGGAACGCAAGGATAATAAAGACGAGCAGGATCGCCATGATCTATGTCAAACCGGCGCTGACAGTCATATTAGCCGCTGCGCTGATCGTGGCATTCTATAACGATACAGTCAGGCAGACAGTGTTCAGAGGTTTTCCTGTGTTCTATTGGGCGCTGATACTGTTCTGCATCCTAATGAACGTTTTCCCGGCTGAAAGAATTTGCCCGATCATTTTCCTGGGGGCGGAATCAGGGCTGGTGTTCGGCGGCGCGCTGTTTTCATACGAGACCCTCAGTGACGTCAACTTCAGCAACAGCGGTGAGTTTATGGTCTATCACAAGGAACAAACGGTCGCCAAAGGCTTAATGCTCTCCGACGACCGTTACCATTTTCAAGTTATGCTGAACGATGACAGCAATGAGTAATTCATACGTGGGGTTCCGCCCCACAACAGTAAAACCAATGCTACAGTTCAGAGGGGTATCCGGGAGACTGCCTTTTTTAAGGCTGAACTCATAGCAGGAGGCGATAGCCACTGCTCATATACCCCGGAACATTCGTAGAAGCCTCAAAAAAGCATCTCCCGGATACCCCTCTGAACTGTAACAAACCGATCTGTTGCGTACTGTACCCGGTTTGTACACTGCATGTCAGCGTCACTGCCCGTATGACTGATCCTTCAGCACGACGTCATGCGTCCCGCCCTCCACGATGGACGTTGCGGATACAAGCGTCAGCTTGGCTTTATCCTTGAGCTCCGGTATAGTACGCGCTCCGCAGTTGCACATTGTCGAGCGTATCTTCCCAAGAGTGAGGCTCACATTATCCTTGAGGCTGCCTGCGTACGGAACATAGGAGTCTACGCCTTCCTCAAAAGACAGCGCCTCCGCTCCGCCAAGGTCATAGCGCTGCCAGTTGCGCGCGCGGGAAGAACCTTCGCCCCAGTATTCTTTCATGTAGTTGCCGCCGACTCTGACGCGGTTCGTAGGGCTTTCGTCAAATCTGGCGAAATAACGCCCGAGCATCAGAAAATCCGCGCCCATTGCGAGAGCAAGCGTGCAGTGATAGTCGTAGACGATGCCGCCGTCAGAGCAGACAGGTATATATATTCCGGTTTCCTCAAAATACTCGTTTCGCGCCTGACAGACGTCGATGAGCGCCGTAGCCTGTCCGCGGCCAATGCCTTTCTGCTCGCGCGTGATGCATATAGAACCGCCGCCAATGCCCACTTTAACAAAATCTGCGCCGCTGTCGGCCAGAAAGCGGAAGCCTTCCCCGTCGACCACGTTACCGGCGCCAACTTTTACGTCGTCGCCGTATTTCCCCCGCACCCACGATAGAGTGTTATTCTGCCAGGCTGTGAACCCCTCTGAAGAGTCAATGCAGAGGACGTCGGCCCCGGCGTCGATCAGGGCGGGAATGCGTTCCGTGTAATCGCGGGTATTAACGCCGGCTCCGACTACATACTTCTTGTGTTCATCCAGCAGTTCGAGGGGATTTTCCTTGTGCGAGTCGTAGTCTTTTCTGAAAACCATATAAATCAGCCTGCCCTGTTCGTCGATTATCGGCAGGCAGTTGAGTTTATTATCCCAGATAATATCATTTGCTTCGCTGAGTGTGGTTTTTGAAGGCGCTGTCACGAGTTTATCGATCGGCGTCATAAACTCGCTGACTTTCTCCGAGCCGTCCATGCGGCTTATGCGGTAGTCGCGGCTTGTGACGAGCCCGACCAGCCTGCCGTTGTATTTTCCGTTTGAAGTCACGGCGACTGTCGAGTGGTCCGTTCTCTCTTTTAGAGTCAGAACGTCGCGGAGTGTTGCGTCCGGGCTGATGTTCGAGTCGCTTACCACAAACCCGGCTTTGTATGACTTGACCTTTCCGACCATCGCAGCCTGATTCTCTATTGTCTGCGAACAGTAGATAAAAGAAACTCCGCCTTCTTTCGCAAGCGCGACGGCCATTGTGTCGTCGGACACCGCTTGCATGATGGCGGAAGTCAGAGGGATGTTGATGCTGAGTTGTGATTCTTCGTTTTTACGGTGCTTTACAAGGGGCGTTGTCAGGTTTACATTGTCGGGGGTGCAGTCCTCCCCCGAATAACCGGGTATCAGCAAATACTCGCTGAAGGTTCGCGATGGCTCGCTGAAGAAATAAGCCATATGATGATCTCCCCTTTCATTTATAATGGTTTTTTCGTATAGAGTATGGGCGTCAGGATGTTTTGGTTAATTGTATGAGACTGTGTTTAATAATCCCTCATGATAGCACAGCCAAGGCGCATATGTCAAGAAAAAAATCATTTCCATGGACGATTTGTTTAACTATTCAGGACCTTGCGCTCAGAAGACGTTTTTCTGCTTCCTTTCCGCTCAGTGGCACATCCATGTGCCAATTCGCGCGCTCCGGCATCCATGCCTCCGCTTCCGGAAGCAGAATAAACGTCTTCCTCACCGGTCCTGAGAGGGTACCTGAACAGTGCCCGGAAGTTAGAAAGGAATGGACTTTATTATGAGTGTTAACTGGAAAAAAGCATCATTTCAGGTAACTGCGGTTCTCTTGATAATTGTGCTCGTGGCCGGCTTTTTACCGGGTAAAGCAGTCGCCGCGTTTGTCGGCGATAAGGAGATCACGTCGAAGGGCGCATGCGTCATCGACTATGAGACCGGAATACAGCTTTACGGTTATGAAGAGAATAGGCAAAGAGTGCCTGCGAGTATGACAAAGATGCTGACGGCGTATCTGATCTATGACGCTATCGATGCGGGAGAGATCAGGCTTGACTCAAAAGTAAAAATAAGCGCGGGAGTCAGCGAGTTTTCCAGAAACAAGGAGTACTCGAACGTGGCGCTGAATAAAGACGAGCTGGTCACTATAGACAGCCTGCTGGACATTGTGATCATAATCTCCGCGTGCGCTGCGGCTGTAGCCCTTGCGGAAGGGCTGTGCGGCAGCGAAACCGCCTTCGTAGCGCGAATGAATGATAAGATGGCGAAGCTGGGTATCGACGCGGTGTTTTATGACGCGTTCGGAGGCTCTCCGGATAACAAAATATCCCCGTATGGTATGGCTGTTCTGTCGAGGAACCTCATTAAGGATCATCCTGAAGTCCTGAAGAAAGCTCAGCAGAAAAGCGCCACATTCCGCGATTTGAAATACAACACGACAAACCCGCTGCTTGGCCAGTACCCCGGCCTCGACGGGCTTAAGACAGGTTACACAGACCCTGCGCTGTACTGCTTTACCGCGACTGCAGTCAAGGATGGGCGCAGGATCATTTCCGTCACAATGGGCTCTTCTTCGGGAAAGACGCGCGGAACGGATTCGGAGATTCTCCTGAACTACGGGTTTGCAGTTGCCGAAAAGGTCATTGCGGAGCATCAGGATGGCGTAAAAGAGGGCGAGGACACAGAGACTACGGGGTCAATACCCGGGACTTTGCTTCCTGAGAACGGAGCGCTGCCGGACGCCGCCCTGCTCTCGACGTTTTATATAGACATATTCTGCCTTCAGATGCTCAGTTGTATGGCATATTTGCGCTCCGGAGCCGAGGAGGGCGGCGGAGTTGTTTGGTACACCGCGTATATGACGGGGACGTTTACGCTGTACAGCGCGCTGATGGCAGAAGTGATCGGCAGCGCCGGCGAGTGACGGTCTGTTCCGGGTGCTGTCAGACTTATGGCCAATCCATCCTCGTAGCGCCGCAAGCGGCGTACTAAACGGACACTGAACGGGGACACTGAACGGGGACCTGAACGGGGACCTGAACGGGGACCTGAACGGGGACCTGAACGGGGACCTGAACGGACACTGAACGGACACTGCACAGTTACGATTTACGAACTTTTACTTGAGCAATTACTGTAATTCACATATCGGGAGGGTTGTTTCGTGTATTCAGTCGGGTTTGATAATGAGAAATATCTTCAACTGCAGTCCGAGAAGATACTTGAGCGTATCGGGATGTTTGAAAACAAGCTTTATCTCGAATTCGGCGGAAAGCTTTTCGATGATTATCACGCCTCGCGGGTTCTTCCGGGTTTTATGCCCGACACCAAGGTCAGATTGCTGAAAACTCTGTCGGACAAGGCTGAGATAGTCATCGTCGTGAACGCTTCCAATATTGATTCAAGTAAAGCTATCGGAGATTCAGGGATATCATATAACGATGACGTCCTGCGGCTCATCGACGAGTTTCGGATAAGCGGGCTTTTTGTAGGCAGCGTCGTAATCAGCCAGTACCACGGACAGCCTGCTGCAGACAGATTCAAGGAGTATCTGGAGTCGCGCGGGGTGACGGTCTATGTCACTCACTATATCCCGGAGTCGGATTATCCTTCGAATCTTCAACTGATCCTGAGCGAGAAGGGTTACGGGAACAACGATTATATAGAAACGTCCAGGCCTCTCGTAGTCGTTACGGCGCCGGGACCCGGAAGCGGAAAAATGGCGACCTGCATGTCGCAGCTGTATCATGAGAGTAAACGCGGGATAAAGGCGGGATACGCTAAGTTTGAGACATTCCCGCTGTGGAACCGCCCGCTTAAGCATATGATAAACCTGGCTTACGAATCAGCGACGGCTGATTTGAACGACGTAAACATGATAGACCCGTTCCATCTGGAGGCGTACAGTGTACAGGCGGTGAACTACAATCGCGATATTGAAGTGTTCCCGATACTGAACGCCGTTTTCACTCGCATCTGGGGTGAGAGTCCGTACAGGTCTCCGACTGACATGGGCGTCAACATGGTCGGGTTCTGCATCACGGACGAAGAAATCTGCACAGAGGCGTCCAGGCAGGAGATCATTCGCAGGTACTTCAATCTGCAACTGGACTATGCAAAGGGCAATATTCAAAAATCAGCAGTTTCCAAGCTTGAACTGCTGATGAAAAACGCAAGCCTCTCCCCAAGCGACAGAGCGCCTGTGCTGCCTGCGCTGGAAAAGTCCGATAAAACGGAAAGCCCGTGCGTCGCACTTTCGCTGCCGGACGGGACGCTTATCACCGGGAAGACTTCTCCGCTGCTTGGGGCGTCGTCGGCTGCGCTGCTGAACGCACTGAAGTATCTTGCCGGTATCGACGACAGGGTGCCGCTGATATCGCCTGTGGTGATAGAGCCTATCCAAAAACTGAAAGTCGGTTATCTGGGTAACGAGAACCCGCGGCTGCACACGGACGAGGTGCTTATAGCCCTGTCCATATGCGCGGCGACAAACCCGACTGCAGGGCTCGTTCTTGAGCAACTGCCGAACCTTATGAACTCGGAAGCGCATTCCAGTGTCATACTCTCTCAGGTTGATATAATGGTAATGCGCCAGCTTGGAATCAACATCACCTGCGAGCCTGTCTATCAGAACAAGCGCCTTTACCACAGAAACTGAAGTGTCTGCGATAAGGCGCTTGCTCGATAAAGAAATGCAGTGATGCCGGTTTTTTGCGCTTACCGGAGAGTTGCCGGGCAATTGCGTCTATTTGAATATCGCAGAAAGATCCATGTTGTCCAGGTCTGCGGAGTTCACGATATCCATACTTTGCACCCATCCGCTCATTACGGAGTCAAACATCCCGAGCGCAGCTATCTGCCGCAACGGAGTATAATCCCCCTGAAAGAAGTTTGCGAGGGGGATTTCGTTATAGTCAAGCGGGAGCCTGTAGATGATATGATACCCGTAAACGCTCTCCACAATTCCGCTGTACGCGCCTATTTCAAGGTTGCGGCAAGCCTCTGAGAACTCCGGTACCATATCGCTGTACTGGAACAGATACCCGTTCGGAAAAGTCCCCAGGTCATCCTCGGTATGTTCCACCATGAGTTCGCAGAAGTAAGCCTCAAGGTCATCGCCTGTGTACTGCTCAAGGTTATTGTAGATATCCTCTATTTCCTGCTGTGCGGTATCCTCCTCGCCCTCTTCAGGCTTCAGCCTGAGGATGTGCTTGGCCATCATGTAGCCGTCGGAACTGACATACTCTTCTATGTCCTCGTCTGCCAGCAGACTGCCGGTATCGCCGTAAGTTTCGCCGAAGAAGTTATTGGCCAGCATGGCGATGCTGATCAGATACTTGTAGAGCTCCAGACTATGGCAGCCGTTCGACTTCCAGAGCATGTCTAGGAATGCTTCTTTGCCGCCATAGGCGTCAAAAGCGCCTTCAAGGTCCTGATCCATTATTTCATAATCCTCTTCGGTCAGCGAAATGCCGGACTGCGCTACGCCGTATTCCACGGCCATGTAAAAGACTGCGTTATCAACAGAATACTGAAGGAGCGCGTCAGCCAGCGTCATGTCCTCGTACAAAACGTCCGACCACTTCGGAACAGCGCCCGTGTTATATACGATGTCGTTAATGTTTCCGTACAGGAAAGCGAAGAGGAGCGCCCACGTAACAGAATAGTCGCCGGCGCTTATCATTACGGCGTCCGGAGCGAACGCGGAAAACGCGGCGTCATAGTCTATCGACGGCGCTGTATACCCGGAGCCTGCGTCACCCTCAGCGTCCGGGCCCTCTCCTTCGTAGTCTCCGGTCGCAGTTTCGGCGGCGTCGCCGCTTTCCCCGTTTGAGTCATACGGATTGCCGCCGGAGCTTTCGTCCGCAGGTTTCGCGCCGCAGCCGGCAAGTAAAGCCGCCAGTGCGAACATCAGCGCCGCTGCGCAGATAATGCTTAATACTCTCCGTTTCATGTATTACGCCACGCATCAACGCGTTCTGCCGGAACAGGGAAAGCAGCAGGGCGCGCGCTGACGCTGTCCTTTCTTTTTATACTGTCTTTTCGAAGTATAATCGTTTTTGGCGCAGCTTTCAAGAATGCGGCGTAAATATTCACTGAATCTTAACGATTATGTGTTACACTTCAGAGGGGTATCCGGGAGATGCTTTTTTAAGGCTTCTACAAATGTTCCGGGGTATATGAGCAGTGGCTTCCGCCTCCTGCTTCGCAACCAGCCTTAAAAAAGGCAGTCTCCCGGACACCCCTCTGAAGTGTAACCTTATTTGTGCTGCAGTTCAGAGGGGTATCCGGGAGATGCTTTTTTAAGGCTTCTACAAATGCTCCGGGGTATATGAGCAGTGGCTACCGCCTTCTGCTATTACATCAGCCTCAATAAAGGCAGTCTCCCGGATACCTCTCTGAACTGCAACTTATTTGTAGATATCCTTTCACATTTTGTTATAGAGTATCAGTAAAATCTGTAGTCGTAATACTAGCAGTATAGTGAACGCAACGTGTAATGACAATTCCGCCAAATACTGTTACAGTAGACTATAGCATAAAGAGTGTGAATTTAACAGAGAGGATACAGTTTTGCATGAAAAAAACACTTGTGTTAACTGCGATAGTGCTTTGCGTTTGCATATTGGCAGGGTGTTCGGATAAAGCTATAAACCCCGCTTCAGTTTCAGGATATCCGGAGTCAAACTCTGATCAGACAGGCAGCAAGCAAAGTATTGTCCAACAGCTTGGGACTACAGGCAGCTCCGCGCCGGCAGAAGAAAGCACACCTGAAATACCAAAGCGTGCAGCAATAAACTTACCAAACCCGAAATGGGCGGATAACATTACCGGAGAAATCGTTAATACTGCCGGAATTGAATATGAGTACACAGACGACTGCCTTTATTTTGACGCAGATGAAGATGTGATCTTCACATTCGAAGCGTTCTCCGCCGAAGGAGTGCGGCTTAACTACGAGTGCCGCTATCCGGGAGATCTGGCTCGCAACGAGCAAAACCTTTCCCGTACTTCATATGAAGGTACGGAAGTGCTGAAATGGTTTGTTTATTTCGATACGGTAAGTAATGGCATGGATAATGAAATGCGGTTGATGGTCTGGGAACGTGTCAATAGTTACTCAGATGTGGTGGGGTTGCTCAAATTCATGCGTGCTTCAGGTGAGACGTCATTCCGGCCGATTGTGCTGCCATATGAACGTAACAGGCGAATATCCGCCGCGGGGGTTCCTGGAATGGATAGGGTAGGGAGCTATGGAGACGCAGTGCAGCATGCGATGTGGAATGAAGTGTCGGATATATCATCGATCATGACAGAAGTCATCGAGATCACTGTTGCGGAAAACTATATGCCGGACGAGAATGGAATACGGTTTGTGTGCATAGGACACCCACGCGTAACCAGCGATCCCGCGGATGTATTGATCATTTGTGATGTTCCGACTCTGACGGTATCGTACAGTAAAGGGACAAAAACACTTACTGCGATTAACGGGGTGATTTACGCTACTATTGGCTTTACTGTTGACGAACACTTGTCCGACAAGATCATATTAAACGATAAAGAGTATCCAAGATTGTTCTTCGGCGAATATAAGCGCAATATCACGGTAGTTATAGACGAGCAGTTTGGCCAGCCTGTATTCGGGAGTAAAACGCTTAGGGATTATGAAATAGTCATTGCAGAGATCGAGCGGTAGGACGGTCACACTGTAATACTCTTTTGAAATCGTATGCCATATTCCGTACCTTTACTTGTAATTTGAAATTATTTTTTCAGCGGCGGCAACTATTCCATCGGCAATATAATCCGGCTCCAGAACCTTGACTGCGCCGCCGAATCCAAGCAGCCACTCAATGACATAATCCTTATTGGTAAAACCGATTTCAAATCTCAATCCCTCGTCAGTTTCGGTGTAGCAGTTCATACCATAGAATTCGATGAGCTTATATCTTTGCGATGGCTCAAAAAGCGCGACCAACCTGATATCATCAGTCATCCTCTCATTAAAACTGCGTTTTTCAGGCGGTATGGCACGAGATGTGTAGATTTCATCGCACAATGACAGATTCCATAATCGCGTCAGCTTGAACAAGCGCCAGTCCTGCCTTTCCAGACAGAAGCCGAACACATACCATGCTGTCCACTGGAAAATGACGAAGTACGGCTCGATGCGCCGGTGGGATTCGCCTTTGTCATAGTAATAATCGAACTCAATAAGGCGCGTATCGAGAACGGCATGTTTGATCAGCTCAATTTTACTCGTAAGCTGCCCTTTATAATGCGAGGCAAGGTCAATGATGACAGGTTCGCGCAGAGAAACGACCGCGCCGGCATTAGCGTGGAGCTTGTCAAGCGTTCGTTCAACATTTGACTGATCCGACACGCTTCCGATTCCCTTTAGAGCGGCTATGATCCCTGACAACTCATCTGTTGTAAGTACGCTTTTGTCAAGCTTGAAGCCTTCGGCAATCGATATGCCGCCGCCTGTGCCTTGGTGAGTAACGATGGGAATTCCGGCTTGGCAAAGCGCGTCGATATCACGTCCGATGGTTCGGCGGTTGACCTCAAATCTCTCAGCGAGATACGGCGCCGTCACAAAGCCGCCTCGGCGGCCCTCGTCGTTTTGGAGCAGAATGGTCAGTATTCCAAGTAAACGGTCAAGTTTCACATGCTATCCCTTTCTATTCCGGACTAATATCCGCAAGCTCTCTCTCTGCACTCCCATTATACTATAAAGACGCGACAGCGTCATGTCCTGTTTGTTTTGTAATTAAAAGGAGAAAGCCTCGGAGTTGTTGCCCTCCAAGGCTTTCATCCTTTTCTTGCCGCCCACGCGCTGCAGACCTCGATTCGCGCGCCTGCCGGTTTATCGTGGTGAGCTTAATAATAATGTAATTCGGATCAGTTTCACCGCCGGGATAGTGGTTGATGAACCACTCCTGCCAACAGCGGCTTTTTGTAATCTGAAGTTATTTTTTCAGCGGCGGAAATTACTCCATCCGCAACATATTCCGGCTCCAGCACCTTGACCGCGCCGCCGAACCCAAGCAGCCACTCAATGATATAGTCTTTATTTGTAAAGCCGATTTCAAATCTCAGTCCATCATATATTTCGGTCTAGCAGTTCATGCCATTCTCGACCACCAGATGAAGCTCATTCGTTATCTCCTCCTGGGTTGCCACAACAATCCGCACTCAGCCATGATACTTTCGACGATTTCCCAGATCGACAGCGACGGATTTTCTACGTAATACTTATATCCCTTATGCTGACGCAAAACATAGCCGTTCTCTTGATTTGTTTGCATGATCGCCTTAGAACGCCGCACGGCTTGTCCAACATCGTCTAACGTCAGCTTACCAAGGATTCTCTTGAAATTATCCTCATGCTTATATTGATCAAGGTTTTCAAACTGCTCGGTATAGGCACGATTAAGCGAGGGAAGATACTGGCGCCGGTGGGTCAGTGATCCATTGCAATCCGATTTGTGCAGCAAGATCCAAAGCTCGAAGGCAAAGTTGCTGTACCCCAAATTATACTTGATGCTTTTTCCAATCTTCTCCGCGGATTTCATTCTGTCCAACACGGTCGTAAATTGCTGGACATGGATTTCTTCTTCGCTCTCCCGATCCATGACATGGGTGATTTCAGTTTTTCCCAGCGCGATAAGGCCTTTCGCCCGTTTCAATGGGTCTTTTTGGATAGGGCAGTCAAGTTTAACGGTATAAAGCGCGGTTGGCGCCCCGTTAATGGTGCGTTGCAACCACTCAAAATACCATTTTTCCGTTTCGCCCTCAACGGTGAAATAGTACTTCCTCGTTTCTTTTCTCATACGCTACGCCTCTTTTTCGCCAAATGACAAGGTTTCAAAGATAGGTGTAAAGTCGATATCTTTAATAGCGCCATATCTGTCGATAAAGTAATTTCTCATGTAATCCTCGTTTTTACGGACGCCGATCTTTCCTGCCGTTCCGAAATCCGAAAGCGAGTAGAGCGTGCTAAGATGGGATTTTTCATCCCGTTCAACAAACTTTATTTCATCACGCCGGAAGAGGTTCGCGTTCAGGAAAATAGGATTATGTGTATTGTATACCAACTGCGCGTTGTTGGTATTGATATCGTCGTTGTGAAAAATATTGATGATACTCATCAGCGCCATTGGATGAATCGATGCGTCAAACTCGTCCACGACCAATGTACCACCGTTCTGCAAAGCGTTCACGACTAACGGGAACATATTGATGAATCGAATCGTGCCGTAGGACTCGAACAATTCAGCGGGGATCGCCTTTCCTTTACTGTTGTTCCCAAATAACGAGTACAGCTTTGCTTCATCGCTATCACTATCAATAATATAACCGAGTGCGTTTGAGTTAATGCCAAAATTATTCGCGGCTTCATTCAGTGTTTTTTCGATGTAAACCGATTTTTTCTTAGGGTCGATAAACCTCCGTATCAAGCGCATTGAATTGGCACGATAGATCACCATGAATTTTCTGTCCAGCCAATCAGAAACCAGAGCCACAAGTTTAGCGCTAAACATTGACTTGAACCCATTCATCAAGAATAATTCTTCGTCGTTCAGGTTGTTTTTTGCGAGAGCAATCGCGCCTTCTGCGTTTTGCTCAAATGCGTTCACGAAAAAGTCCTGTATCATATCAAGGGAACCGAACTCCAGCTCTTTATTGCGGGTAAACACTAAGCTTTTGTTAATCTTCAAGGTTTCCGAGAGGACTTTTCTTTTATACTCAGCCGCCAAGAATATACCTATATCGGCTGAGAAAGCGTACTCTATGTGGAGACCGTTTTCAATAAAAGTTATCGAAAATTCCAAAGGGGAAGATGTGCCGATCGATTTGTTTGGGATAAGTTCCAATGTCCCGGACGCCGCGTTTGGTTCATTGTCGTCGGCGTAATTACGGATGTTCCCTCGAAGCATGATCGACTTAAAAGTATCCATCGCGCCTATGATATTTGTCTTGCCCGAAGCGTTCGGCCCGTATATTACGGCGGAACATAATCCCTTATATACTTTTTTTCCAGCTTGTGTTTTCATAACGCTATAGTCCAGCCCCTTTTGCTTTGGGGCGGGCGTTAATGAAAAAACAAGAGTATCTTTAAAAGATTTATAGTTAGCCGCACGAAACTCCAGTAGCATATCAACAACTCCATTCTGCGCAAATATCGCAAAATCATATTCATACTATAGCAAAATAGCTTGAAATAGTCAATCATGAAATATTCATTTTGCAGAACACTAGCAAAATAGCATGGGTACGCTTTATAATTACTCTTTTGAACGCTACGGTTTTGTACAGTGGTGAAAAATCGTATGCCGGAGAAAAAACCGAATCGTAAACGCGATGCCCATTTCCATTTTGCCGCAAACGAAGTGGAAGCTGCATTAATCCGCCAGCGCATGTCTGCCTCGGGTATAGTCAGCTTGGGTGCTTACTTTAGAAAGCACTGCCGCCGTCATAAGTGACGGTGACTTCTCCCTCGGTGAGCCAGCATATTTCTTATTGCTGACTACTTTCTGTTCCTTTGCTGTACACAGCAGTATAGGTCAGCTTGCCGTTTATCCGTTCAGACTTCATTAAGTCAATAAAGCTGACCGTTTCGCCGAACGGTTCAACCTGCCATGGTTTTACATCAGTTATTACTTCGCGTCCGAGCGTGATGTGCGGGCTGTATTTACGTCCGTCCATTTCAAATCCGTAAAGTGCAAGTTTATATACAATTTCACGCTGTAAATCCATAAGAGGTTTATCTTCACGCAGGCCTGCCCACCAGAGCGTTCTGCGTGAAAACGTGCCGAGCCGCTCGATTGATACTTCAAACGGCTCAAAAATGACCGTATCCATAATAGCTTTGATTTTATCAACCTTTTTCGGGCTAACTTCTCCGATAAATGCAAGAGTTAAGTGCAAGTTTTCCGGCAGACTAAAACGACCGCTCTCGGCACGGGAACGCAAATCGTCGCGCAAAGCAAGAAGCTGTGAGCGTGTGTTGTTATTGAAATTGATTGCAATGAATAGTCGCATAAGAATTTTCCTTGCATTAGGTGTTTACGTAACCTTTTGGACGCATACGCCTTTTTCATCGAAACAATGGTTGCATCCAAGGCAACCGCTTATCTTCATGTCCGCAACCCGAAACAGCGAAACGGCTTTGCCCTCAGATTCCGCTCCCTTGATGAACGCGGAAACCAATCTGTCGGTGTTGCCGTTTTTTCGCGGCGATCCGGAAAGGACAACAATATTCTTACTCATTACTCATACCCCCCAAGATACAAAGATACATGGATTATACCATGTCCCGCGGTTTCGGCGCTAAGCGCCGGGAGCGGGGCGGCCGCGCAGGGAGGGCTTAGCCCGACCATCTGCGCGTCATATTATACCATCAGAAAGCCCCAAATTCACCAAAAACATTAGGAGGAACACACTTTAAGTAGACTAATACTGGCTGAGAAACTAAGCCTATATGGAGCGAACGTAGTCAAGAATAGGCTCAATCGCATCTCTATCCATAAAATCGGCTTTAGCTCCATAAGTTTCAAGAAACTGACGGTCATCGCTAGTACGTTTTGACGCAGGTGTTTTTTCAACCTGTTTTTTCTTGAAA